>Ga0316209_1000186_pt1 | contig 126793 bp, 102 predicted proteins | sample 6monopyrite_MG_FD_204945 | JGI IMG/M metagenome (GOLD analysis project Ga0316209, IMG submission 204945) | Microbial mat bacterial communities from mineral coupon in-situ incubated in ocean water Damariscotta River, Maine, United States -... | ecosystem: Environmental > Aquatic > Marine >... | reverse complement strand
GCAATGTTGGCAACAGGCGCCCAATTTAAGTTTATTTAAAACAGTATGTTATGGTTTGCCCGGCTAACTACGAACCAGGCGGTCGGAGGTTCGAATCCTTCCGGGCGCGCCATTTATTAAGTCACAAATTAACGGGTTAGGGTTGACGCTCTAACCCGTTTTTCATTTCAGCATTACCAGTGCCTGACTTACCGTAATATACCTTGTTTGCTGCCTCTAAGAATCCCTCTAAACCTGGGGCTGAATAGTGGCTTGTAATGTATCTATTCCGATGGTCTGGTAATACCTTGCCGGTTTCTAAAGAAACACCAGCCGCTAGCCCTTATCTTCTTGAGTGGCTTATCTTACCCTTTGCTTGATCAATCACCGATTTGGCAACCCGACTTCAAACCACTAGCCGATCTTCTCTATTACCTGGATTGACCTATCTGTTGGTGCGCATAGGGCTGCGTTGGCGGAAGACATTCTTTGAAGTGCAGCCGGTGTTATAGAAAAGTCATCCTGTTTTTCGTCAACTGTGGATTGTTTTGTGAAGCATTTAAAAATCGACATCGAGAAACAGACGATACTCGTGGTGGTGATGGTACGTTGTTTCTGGAATACAGTAGTCTGTCTATAAACTCCCTCGGATGTGACCAGGCGCCGGGGTAGTGTAGCTGCCCAGGCGATCATGGAACGTTGTTTGGGCGCTTTTACTGAGAAATATCTTGCCTATTGGCAATGCTCTGCGGTAAACCATAAATCAACGGAAGCGTGAATGGTTGAATCAACTGGCCGAGGCCCTGGGGCTTAAAGAAGTGCTCAGTGGCGAAGAAGTGGCGGTCATCACCGGGAAGCAAGCACAGAAGGAAGAAACACATGACACCAGAATCCCCTTTTTATGCCGGTAGCCTGCAGTGTCTCAAGGCATCAACGCTATTCGGCCAGCTTGACGAGCTTGTGCTGGCGGACATCCTCCAGCGCTGCCGTCGCGAGACCTGGAAACATAGACGACTGTTACCGCTGGATGAGACCTGGCAACGTTTCCACATCCTGTTGTCGGGCAGGGTGCGACTGGGGCGGAGTAACCCGGAGACAGGCCGCATGATCACCCTGTTTCTACACGGCCCCGGTGATAGCTTCTGCCTCTTCAGTCTACTGGATGGCCAACCCCACGATCTTATGCTTGAGACCCTCGACGATGTTGCGCTACTGAGTATGCCCATGGCCGAAGCGCGACAGTGGGTAGACGAGCATCCCGCATTCAACCGCACATTGTTGCCCTACATCGGTCAGCAGATGAGCGCTCTGGTGAACCTGGCCTCTGATCTGGCCCTGCACGATACCGAGGCTCGCCTGGCCCGTTTGATTTTGCGTCATATTGATGAAACGGCACCTGCGCACATCGAACCCCGGTTGATTAACGACCTCTCCCACGAATCTTTGGCCGAAATGATCGGTAGTGTACGCATTGTCGTCAACCGGCAGCTGCAACACTGGAAACAGGCCGGTATTGTCGATAGCCACCGCGGCTATTTGATGGTGCAAAAGCTCAACGAGTTGACCCAGCGGGCGGAGCATAAACTGGCCCGTGTTGCCGATAAGGCGTCGCTGCCATTGCAATAAGAATAGCTGTTTATATCACCTGAATTTTCCGATAAGGCGCTGCATCATATCGAAACCCGGCTGGTGCGACTGACACTGTGCCACCTCGATAACGGCGACCAGGGGCATCGGTAACTGCAGCACCAGTGTGTAATCGTCACCCGGCGTGGCGAACTGGTCATTCGGGAACTGGCAGCGCTACTGAAAAAAGCCATGCATCATGGTCACAATCACCCAGCAAAAACAGCCTCTACAAATCTAAACACTGATTCCACCCGCCCGTTTCCGCATTGTCTTTGTGTAACTCAGGTAGCAGAATTCGCCGCGTTCCCGGTAGATGATGAGCCATCGATACAAAAGGCTTCAGCACTTGTGGTACGAGCTAATAAATCAGGAGTGATTAGTATGGCGGATAAAAATAGCTGTGCGGCGTTATACCTCACCCATGAGCAAGCCGAGGCGGTGGTGCGAGTGCTGCAAAACGCTGCGTTTGATATCAAAAAAATCTCCATCGTCGGCAAGGGTTATCACCACAAGGATCATCTCATTGGTTTTTATAATACCGGTGACCGAGTCAAATTCTGGGGTGCGCAGAGTGCCTTCTGGGATAAGGTCTGGGGCCTGTTGGTCGGCGCGGCTTTGTTTTGGATACCCGGCCTGGGGCCGGTAGTGTTAGCGGGTCCTCTGGTTGCCGCGCTGGTAGATGCCTTTGAAGGCGCTGTGAGCGTGGACGGACTCAGCGCTTTGGGCACAGCGCTCTACAGCATCGGCATGCCCAGGGACAGTATTACCCGCTACGAAACCGCACTCAAATCCGACCAATATCTGATTATCGTTCACGGCATGCAAAAAGAAGTGGAGCGGGCGCACGAGGTGCTGGCGGCCAGCGAGCCGACGGACGTGGCCATTCACTTCAGTTGAACAGGCATGCCGTTTTATCTGCTTTTTGCTGAGCGCAAGGTAACGCGTCTTGCGCAAGGCAAAGCGACGATTCGTTTACCGCTAAACCCAGTCATTTTCTGAATGCAAAGAGTGTGACATGAGCAATATGAGCAAGGCCAGGGCATGCTTGCGTGCAGGCGAACAGCGACCGTTTTAAGGAGTAATCATAATGTCATTCAGTCACCACCGCCCAAAGCCTTCCGAGATTAACCCCCTGGGGTTGTCCCGGGAGCAGTTACTGGAAGCACTGCACAGTAGTGAAGAGGGATTGAGCCAGGCAGAAGCGCTGGAGCGGCAACAGCAGTTTGGCCTGAACCAGATCAGCTTCCACCGCACCCGTTCCCCCTGGCGGATGTTGCTACAGGAGTTTACCGCGCTGTTTCCGCTATTGTTGTTGGCAGCAGCGGGCTTGTCTTTTTTTGCAGATTATCTCAGCCCTGATGAGGGCTACAACCTGATCGGCGCTGCCTTGCTGGGAGTGGTGGTGTTGAATGCGCTGGTGTCGTTCCTGCAGAACTATAAGGTCGAGAAGCTGATGCTCTCTTTCCTCGATTACATTCCTAAAGAGGTAGCCCTGCTGCGGGATGGCGAACAACAGCTGGCGGATGCCAAAGAGGTGGTGCCGGGGGATATTCTGTTTGTTCAGGAGGGAGACAAAATCCCGGTGGACGGGGTGTTGTTGCAGGCCAACCAATTGATGCTGGATGAGTCCATTCTCAGCGGCGAGTCGGAACCGTTGAACAAAACGGCCCTTGAGGGGTCGACGGTAGAGGCTAACCGGGTCAGCTCCGGGGCTACGGTGCTCAAGGGCAGCGCCCGTATCCTGACCATTCGCACCGGCCGTGCTACCAAGATCGGTAGCATCTCCGAGCTTTCCCAGGGAGTCGTTCAGGATCTGACGCCGATGCAGCAAGAGCTGACGCATTTTGTGCGTAACATCACCTGGCTGGCACTGGGGATTGGCTTTTCGTTTTTCATTGTCGGCTTTTTTATCGGCAACCCGTTCTGGACTAATCTGATCTTTGCCATTGGCATCATCGTCGCCAATGTGCCGGAGGGGTTACTGCCCACAGTGACCCTGGCGCTGACCCAGGCTTCGGTGCGCATGGGTAAGCACAATGCACTGGTCAAACAGATTCTCTCCGTGGAAACCCTCGGCTCCACCACAGTGATCTGCACCGACAAAACCGGCACCCTGACCTGTAATAAATTGCATGTCGAGACCCTCTACCTGGATTTCAGCGAGATCAATGTGCACAACCGCGCTGCCTACGACTCATTGCCGGCGGCTCGACCGGCGACTGAGATCATGGCGCTGTGCAACGATGTGATCGCCACTAACAGTAACGGCGATGGTCACAATGGCTTTCATGGTGATCCCACCGAGGTAGCGCTGGCTGACTTTGTCAACGGGCATGGGGGCTATGCTGCGATTCGTGACCGCTTTGAACCAGTGACTAGCCATCCCTTCGATGCCGACCTGAAATACATGAGCACTACCCATCGCACTCCCGGCGGTACGCTGTTTATGACAGTCAAGGGTGCGTCCGATGTGATCATCGACCGCTGTAGTGAGGTGCATAGTGAGGGCCTGGTGCGGGGACTGCGCAGCGAAGAGCGGGATCAGCTCAAACAACAGGCCAACCACTACGCCGCCCAGGGGCTGCGGGTGTTGGCACTGGCCTACCGGGTTATGGATGCGCCAGGTGGCGAAGAGCAGGGGTTGGTATTTGTCGGGCTGGTGGCGATGGTGGACCCGCCTCGGCCGGAGGTGCCTGCCGCAGTGGCCGCCTGTCACAGTGCCGGAATCCGTATCGTGGTGATGAGCGGCGACAAGGCTGAAACAGTGACCTATATTGCCGCCAGGCTAGGCATCGTGCAACAACCCAGAGTGGTTGAAGGTGCGCAGCTGGCGGCAATGAGCCGCCCCGAGTTATTGGAAACCCTGCAGGACGATCAGGTGCTGTTTGCCCGCATCGCCCCGGAGCAGAAGCTCATCATCGTCGAGGGCTTCAAGGAACTGGGTGAGGTGGTCGCGGTCACCGGCGATGGGGTCAACGACGCCCCGGCGCTGAAGCGGGCCGATATCGGCATCGCTATGGGACAGCGGGGCACGGACGTGGCAAAGGAGGCCTCGGATATCATCCTGTTGGACGACAACTTCGCCACTATCGTGAAGGCAGTGGAGGAGGGGCGTGCCGTCTACGACAACATCAAGAAATTCATCACCTACATTCTTACCAGCAATATTCCGCAGATTCTACCGTTTATCGCTTACGTGCTGCTGCCGATCCCACTGCCGATCACGGTGGTGCAGATTCTGGCGATCGACCTGATTACTGACATGTTGCCTGCCATTGGTCTGGGCAATGAACCGCCGGAGTCGGACATTATGCAGCGCTCGCCACGGCGCCGGGATGAGCGGCTGGTGAGCTACCGCACCTTCATTCGTAGCTATGGCATTATCGGCCCTGCCGAGGCAGCGTTGTCGTTCCTGGTATTCTTCCTGGTCCTGGATGCTGGCGGTTGGCAGTGGGCCCAGCCTCTGGCCAGCGAGACCTTATTGTATGGTCAGGCTTCTGGGGCGTTTTTGGCCACCATCATCTTCTGTCAGATCGGCAATGTGATGGCTTGCCGCACTAACCGCCAGAGCGCCATCCCCTATCTGTTGCGCTACAACCCGTGGATCTTGACCGGGCTGCTGGTGGAAGTGCTGTTCACCCTGGCGGTTCTCTATATTCCGCTGTTCCACGGCTTCTTCAGCACCGCCCCGCTGCCGCTGTGGGTATGGGGGATCATACTGCTGGCCCCGTGGCTGATCTTTGCCATCGAAGAACTACGCAAGTGGCGGGTGCGCCGGGGAACGCAATGGCTGGCGGTGTAACGACTGTGTAACTTAAGTTGCAGATACTGAGCCTATATTGCGGTATGGTTCGCATAGAGTTTGAAGCCCTCGATACGCTGTTTTCCACCGACAAGCTGAGCATCTCTGCTTATCACGGTCATCCTTTAAGTTGCATTCACTGGCACTGGAGGGTGAGTCAACACCAGTCAGCGGAGAAGGCTGAGTCCTTTGATGAGCAACTGTTTATCGTGTTGGGAATGTCGGCCATGGAAGTGCATCAGGTGAGTTTTGTGGAGGGGATATTGCGGCCTTTCATCTCATCGCCAAACAGCCACAGGAAAAAGCAGCCAGCTACACTCACGGGGCGTCGATTTTCTGTTATAGCTTGCTGGATGTGGTCATCCACCAGCTGTTGCGCGATGATCATCCGCTGCTGCGGGAAGACACGCTGATCTAGCTGCGCGATTGTTATGATCACATCATTCAATCGCAATTGCGGTATTTATGTTGCTATTTTTCCATCGTGGGGGATGGTTCAGAGGTGATACTTAATAACGGAGATCAATCATGAGCGGTGTTTACTTTCTGGTGCCGACGTTGGTCGCTATTGTGATCTCGATGCTGATTGTTCGGGCGGGGGCGATTGCTCTAATGATGACCGGCATGCGCTTCGACAAGGCCAAGTTTCAGGCGCTCTCTGCCTTTAGCGGCACGGGCTTTACCACGCGTGAGGCTGAGCGGGTGGTGAACAATGCGCGGCGGCGGAAGATTGTGTCGTGGTTGATGATTCTGGGTAATGTGGGGATTGTCACTGTGATTGTCACCGCGACTTCTTCTTTTGCCACCGCGAAAGGTTTGGAGCAAGGTTTGAGTTTGCTTGTATTGCTTGGCGGGCTTGGGCTGATTTACCTCATTGCCAAACATTCCCCTCTCGCGGAGCGCTGGGAGTCCTTTGCTCAGGCGCGCTTGGCGCGACTTAAGATATTTGATGATGACACCCCTGTTGATGAATTGCTGCATATCACCGAAGGCTATGGTGTGGTGCGTATTGCGTTAATGGAAAACTCCCCATTTATTGGTCAAACCCTGTCCGAGATCAATGCCGGTCTTGAACATTCATTTGTGCTGGGTATCGAGCGCGACAAGAAGTGGCTGCCGACACCGCGATTAACCAGAAAGTTGATGGAAGATGATTTCATGGTGATCTATGGCAAGCTGGAGAACCTGGCTGATCACTTCGGTTGATAAATCAGATATCAACAGACACTAACTTAGATATTAATCAACATGGAACGAACGCGGTGCCAAAGGGTTGTTTCCTGTGCTGGCATCTTGATGAGATTACATTGGTATCACCAGTTGTAAATCAACCATTGGAGTTTGATGTAATGCAAACCAATCACTATCTTCCGCGTGCTTTGCCTGAATCTTTACAAGGTCTGGCGACTTTGGCGCTGGACTTGCGCTGGAGCTGGAACCACGGTGCTGATACGTTGTGGCGGCAAGTGGCTCCCGAATTGTGGGAGGCGACGGCCAACCCCTGGCTGATTTTGGAGACGGTCTCTGACCAGCGTATGAAGGCACTGGCGAATGATGTCGGCTTTCTCGAAAAATTACAGCAGCAGCTGGCCGCGCGTGAAGCTCACTTTGAAGAAGAATCCTGGTTCTCCGAAACCATAGCTGGCGCCTTCTCCGGTTACATCGCCTATTTCAGCATGGAGTTTGGTATCTGCGAATCGCTACCCATCTATTCTGGCGGCCTTGGGGTGTTGGCGGGAGATTATCTGAAGACCGCCTGTGACCTCAATGTGCCTTTGATTGGGGTCGGATTGCTTTATCAACAGGGTTACTTTCGTCAGGCCTTAAACCCAGAGGGCGAACAGATCGAATTTTATCCTTACAATGATCCGACTATGCTGCCAGTGGTGCCCTTACGTGATGATAGTGGTGAGTGGGTTCGCGTCGTCCTCGAGCTTCCAGGCCGATCGCTACGCCTGCGCACCTGGCGTGGCCAGGTGGGTCGCCGCACCTTATTGCTGCTGGACAGTAATGATCCGCTCAATGACCCTGGTGATCGCGCTATCACCAGTGAGCTTTATGGCGGTGGTGAGGAGCTTCGTCTGCAGCAGGAGATGGTATTGGGCAGCGGTGGCTGGCGGCTACTGGAGATGTTGGGTATTGATTGCCCGGTCTGTCATCTCAACGAGGGTCATGCCGCGTTTGCCATTTTCGAGCGCGCCAGGCATTACATGCAGCGCAGTGGTCAAGATTTCCAGGTGGCTCTGCGGGCGACGCGAGCAGGCAATCTGTTTACCACTCATACGCCGGTGGCGGCGGGTTTTGATCGCTTTACCCCCGATCTGTTTGCCCTCTATTTTGGTGTGGTTGCAGCGGAGTTGGGCGTTGAACTGGATGAGCTGCTGGCATTAGGCCGGTTAAACGCTGATGACCGAAATGAACCTTTCAATATGGCCTATTTGGCGATACGTGGTGCCGGTGCTGTCAACGGTGTCAGTCGCCTGCACGGCGAGGTCAGTCGCGAAATTTTTCAACCACTGTTTCCCTGCTGGCCCGAGGTTGAGGTGCCGGTAGGGTATGTGACCAACGGTATTCATGTGCCGAGCTGGGATTCGGCCGCTGCCGATGCTCTATGGACCGAGGCCTGCGGTAAGTCGCGCTGGCGCGGCACACTGGATTCCGTGGAGGAGGATTTATGCCAGTTGTCCGATGAAAAGTTGTGGCGCTTCCGTGCCGAGGGGCGCAGCCAGTTGATCGAATATTTGCGAAAGCGCCTGGTACGCCAGCATCGTGGACGTGGCGCGGCCGGGGCTAGCCTTCGTCAGTGTGGGGAGATGCTCGACCCGGATGCGTTGACCCTGGGTTTTGCCCGGCGTTTTGCCGAGTACAAACGTCCCAACCTGTTGTTGCATGATGTTCAACGGCTAGTGCGGCTACTCACTGACCGTGACCGGCCGGTGCAGTTGGTCATTGCCGGTAAGGCTCATCCGCGTGATCAGGGCGGAAAGCGTATGTTGCGCCAATGGCAGGATTTTATCGATAGAAACGGCATACATGAACGGGTGGTGTTTGTTGAGGATTATGATCTGGGCGTGGCGGAGCAGTTGACCCAGGGGGTGGATGTCTGGATCAACACCCCGCGCCGCCCCTGGGAAGCCAGCGGCACCAGCGGTATGAAGGTGCTGGTCAATGGCGGGCTCAATCTGTCAGAACTGGATGGCTGGTGGGCCGAGGCCTATGCCCCGGAACTGGGCTGGGCGTTGGGGGATGGGCTTGAACATGCCGAAATCGCCGCCTGGGATGCAGAGGAAGCAGAGCAACTTTACCGCTTGCTCGAAGAAGAGGTTGTCCCCTGTTTTTACCGGCGCAATGAACAAGGCTTGCCCATCGACTGGGTGAAGCGGATGCGAGCGAGCATGGGCAGCCTGACCGCACAATACTCATCAAATCGCATGATGAGGGAGTACACGGAGGCGTATTATCTGCCCCTGGCCGACGCTTACCGGCAACGTAGCTCTGACGCCGATATTTCTGTTGAACTGGAGCGCTGGCATGCACAGCTCAAACAGCACTGGCACTGGATTCACTTTGGTAACGTTAGCGCAAAGCAGGACGAGAACGGCCATTACTTCGAGGTGCAGGTTTATCTTGATGATCTGTCCGCTGAAGCGGTGACGGTAGAGCTGTATGCCGATCCGATTGCGGGTGGCGCTCCACTACGCCAACCCTTGAGTCGCGGTGCGGCGCTTGCCGGTGCCGTCAATGCCTATGTGTACACCGGTTCAGTGGCCGCTGGCCGGCCTGCATCCGACTACACGCCGCGTATTGTAGCAGCGCATCCACAGGCCAATGTTCCTCTGGAGGCCGGTCTGATTATTTGGTATCGCTGAAGGTCAGGAGCACTCATAAATGGCTGCGTAGATATATTGCAATTAACAATACTAAAAGTGAAAGGATCCAAAAAACCATGTAGGCTGTTATCGACTGTTTTGCTTTACGTTTCTCAAGCCATGTTCGAGGTTTGACACCGCGCGCCAGAAAAACCATTTTTGCGGCGAGATTAACGCAGACGATATTTACTGCCAGCAGCAATGCCGCGCCGAATGCCAGTCCTATCTGTCCTGACCCCAGCATGATGCCAACCGTTGCGGTTGGCGGCAGCAAGGCTACTGCGACCATGACACCGACCAGCACGCTGGACAATCCCGTGGTCAATGATAATACGGCTGCCGCACCCGAGGCCAGGGCAAGCACTACGGAATCAATGCCAACGTAGGTGCGATCCATCAGTTCCTTGCTGCCCAGGTCGATGGTTAATAACAGGCCGATAATAAATGACAGCGTTAATGCCAGCCCCAGTCCTGCCAGGTTGGTTTTTAGTGATGTCCACATCAGCGGCTTGTCCCCCAGAGATGCGGCCAGGGCAAGTGCGATATTGGGTCCCAATAATGGGGCAATCACCATCGCGCCGATGATCACCGCAACACTATTCTCGATTAGACCGATGGCAGCAACGATGGTGGATAAAAAGACCAGTAACAGGAAGTTGCTGTTTAATTCTGTGCTTTTAGAGATGGTGTGATAAAGCTCTTCTCGCGTCGCTCCACCAAGGCTGGGTTTTTCTTTCCCTTTATTCTCCACGTCGGCCTGGGGCAAGGTTGCCTCGACAGGCAACACCACGATTCGAGTGGTCTCATATTTTCCAAGTAAGTTTTGCAGTGAATCCATAACCGCCTGTCTGTGATTGTCATCGACAAGCAAACGGATTACCTGGCGCGCCTCTTCATCTTCCGCACCGACAAACCATTGGTCAATGGCTCCATGTTTCTTAGCAATACTTTCTACTGCGTTGATATGATCGAGATGTGTAATGACTTCTATTATTTTCATATGAATTTTAATATTGTTAAGTAAGGTCGATATTATATCAATATGGATATTATTATGGTGGTGGTTTTGTACTCATCCTGATTGAATCCAGAAGTCCATTTCGCTCAGAATAAATCAGAGGCTGCTTAATGCACTGATAGAGCTAGTATATAGTGTCTATAAGTGTTTTGCCTTTTTGGTGAACCGCCTACACGCCACAATGTACGCACTATTGACTCATCTAGCCAGACGAGAAAGCTACGAATACATCCCTGTTTTTGTCCTTCGGGCCTGCCATTGCTTTACCTGTCCCTGAGTTCGTACCTCCCACGACCATTTAGTCGTTAAGTTATAAGAGCCATATCACAGCACTTGTGACGTACCCAACTGCGAGTTCCAGCATGCTGTGTAACTTAGGTAGCAGAAAACGAATTCCTATCGTGGCAAAGTGTCCTGAAATAGTTTGAGTCGCAGCACCAATTTAAACGTTCAACGATGTATTGGTTGTGTAGGGTGAGTTGATATGCCAGCTGATGTGCCAGTCCAGTGGCGTTTCAGCGGCGCTAGCGTATACCGTGCCCGCACCATTCAGCGCCTGCAACGGGATCTTGGCGTCAATATCGCGGGAGCGGCCCTGGCGCTGGCGCTGCTGGAAGAAATCGATACCCTGCAAGCGAGGCTGGCCGTGCTGGAATCTAATGACTGAGCAAAGGAGAGGACGTCTATGAGCGAAGCACAGCAGCCAATCATTTAAATCGCAACGATATCCCGATGCTGATTGACTTCTGGGGCTCCTGGTGTGGCCCCTGCAAGATGATTGGCGCCGGTATCTTCGATGGTCAAAGCTGTGTCGAAGTTATTTGCGTGGTATTGATGTTCCTAAAAAACAGGTTCTATTCGAACAATTGGCCTTCTGATATTGGCTAAATCACATGGCATGCTGGCCCATAGAATAATTTATCAGGAGCGGATTAGCACAACCACCGAACGGGCCCTGACCGTGTAATGCAGGTTTTGCAAGGCTTCTTCGTTACCTGGCTCGACAATATCATGGGGGCTCTCCAAACTGGTGTCTGCTACGCGACGCCACTTGTCAAACGTGCCTTCCTGGATCGTGAATGCCAGGTCTTGCCAGTAAGCATTGATCATGACGTAAATATCCTGATCGCCCTGGGATGCACCGTGCAGGCAGTAAGCTAATGTGTGTGAATGGTAAGCCTCATCGACGTTAGGCCCGATTCCGTGCCAGCGGATATCTTCGCGCCAGAACCGGCTACGTCCGATAGAGGGATGGGCTTTGCGGAATGCAATCATGTGCTTGAAGAAACGAAAGATATCCTGGTTCTCCTGTAACTTTTCCCAGTCCAGCCAGCTCGTTTCATTGTCCTGATTATAGGGGTTATTGTTACCGCGCTGGGTATTCATGAACTCATCCCCCGCACAGAACATGGGGGTGCCGTTACTGAGCATCAGCAGACTACAGAAATTTTTTATCTGACGTTTACGAAGCGTCAGTACCTCTGGCGCTACGTTGTCATCACCTTCCCAGCCGCAATTCCATGAGAGGTTGTGGTCTGTACCGTCGCTGTTGTTGTGACCATTGAGTTGATTGTGTTTGTGATTGTATGACACCAGGTCGTACAAACAAAAACCGTCATGTGCGGTGACAAAATTAACGCTTTGAAAGGCGTGATAACTATCCATCAAAGTGTCCGGGAAAAGATCATCGCTGCCATAAAGTCGGCGCATCAAATCACTGACTCTTCCGGGGTCGCTTTTGACAAACGAACGCATTTGATCGCGATATTGCCCATTCCATTGCAGCCAGGAAATGCCGGGGAAGTTGCGCCCGAGTTGATAGCTGGCGATATCCCAGGCTTCAGCAATGAGACGCACATGGCTGAGATCTGGGTCCGATCGGATCGCAGCGATGATCGGCGCGTCCACCAGGTTGATCGAACCATCGCTACGGCGCGTGAAGATGGATGCCAGGTCGAAGCGAAATCCGTCCACGTGCATCTCGTTGACCCAATAACGCAGGCTGTCGAGCACCATGCTGCGCACGTAACGATTGGCAGTGTGCAAGACATTGCCGGTTCCCGCATCGTTGCGATAGTGACGTCGATCATCCTCGAGCAGATAATAGGTGGTGTTATCAATGCCACGAAAACCATAGGTCGGACCGCGCTCGTCACCTTCACCGCTATGGTTGTAAACCACATCCAGAATCACTTCGATATCGGCCTGATGCAGAGCCTTGACCATGTCGCGAAATTCGTTGAGCAAGGCATTGTGATCATGATGGCTACCATAGCGGTGATGCGGGGCAAAGAAACTCAATGGCATGTAGCCCCAGTAGTCGTTTTCCTGCGGATCGCATTGAAACACAGGCATCAGCTCAACGACGGTGACGCCCAGTTCCTTCAAATAGGGAATCTTTTGCATGAGTCCCGCGAAGGTGCCTCTTTTGTTATCATCCGCGCCAGCATTGTCTCGCTGCGTAAACCCTTTCACATGCAATTCGTAGATGACTGTTTCATGAGTATGACGGGGTTTACGATCGCCGCACCAGTTATACGGAACCGAGTCGGTGTGGATTACCCCCAGTGGTGCTTTTCCTGCATTGGAACCTGGTTTGATTGCCGCATGACGGGAAAAGTCCGCCGGAAAGTCAATTGCGCGGGCATAGGGATCCAAAAGGATTTTATCGGGATCAAAGCGATGCCCTTCGTGCAGATTGTACGGGCCGTTGACTTGATAGCCATAATATTTTGCTTGATTAACGATGTCGGTCGCAAGACGACAATGCCAAATGCGCCCTGACTTATTTTTCAAATAATCGAAGGCGTAGCTGTAGACCGGGTGTTCAGGGTCGGCTTCAGAGTACAGGTGTAACGTGATGCCGGTGGCATGTTTCGAGTACAGGGCAAAGTTATAGGCGTGTTCGTTTTCGATGAAGGTGACGCCCAGAGGTGCCGGTGATCCTTCCACTGTTGTCCAGTCGTTCATAACTGTGTCCTCTGTTCATTATGCAGCGATCAGCTTATTAGTTTAAGGTTTCCCGATGCGCTTGACTGTAACCCAGGTAGCAGATAATCACTCTGTGCTGATGTGATAGTTTTAAAAATATTAAAACGGAGAATGAACAAATTTGCGTTCAAAGCGTTTAGCCTAAATCACTATGTGTAACTTAGGTAGCAGAAACCGAGTGCTTTTTCAGTCATGCTGCCAGTACGCTATTGGACGGTGGGCTGGATTGATGTCATCGTTTATTTCATAAACCTGCAATTGAGAGTGCTAATCATGAAAAGACAGATTATAACTTCTACCTTCTTAGTCTGCGTTTTGGTATTGCCTGGGTCGTTTCTATTGGCAGCAGATCAAGACAGAAAACAGACGCAAGATCAGGTTCAAATCTATGGTAGTCAACTGATGACAGAGCAAGAACGAAATGAATATCGCAATCAAATCCGTTCTGCAAAAACGGCTAAAGAAAGAAAAAGAATCCGTTCCGAACATCACCAGGCAATGACCGAGCGAGCAAAAAAACAAGGGGTAACACTACCTGATGAGCCGCCAGCCATGAAGGGGCATCGCGGCATGGGGTCTGGAGATCGTGATCGTATGAGGCCTGGCGATGGGACGGGGCCTAGAGGCGGGATGGGTTCTGGAGGTGCTATGGGTGGCGGCCCTGGTCGTTAATCTTTCTATTTAGAAACTATTTAAATAAGCCTGGGGCAGCGGCATATCGCTCAGGATAGCCGCTGCAATACTTTACAGGAAAAGCCAGTGGCCAGTTCAGGCATCGAAGGTATGGGCATGATGCGAGCGGTGCTGGTGCTCGCATATGCTTCGTCTTTACGTATGGCATCACAGACAGAGAGTAACAGCATCGCCATGGATGGCCCTCGGAATGGAAAAATAATCCCCAATTCCTCTTCTTAGCAGGAGCAACTGTAGTTTATTCAGTTGTAAACACCCACTAGAGACACAGTCGATGCAAGAGAACCTTTCCAGCTTGTTTAATCCTGCTTCGGTTGTGCTTGTGGGCGCTAGTCAGCGTGAAGGGTTGTTAGGTAATCTGATTGCGCGTAATTTGATTGCATCCGGATTTAAGGGTGAGCTGCTGGCCGTGAATTCCAAATACCAACAAGTGCAGGGCATACGCTGTTATGCCAACATGGCCTCATTGCCTGCGGTGCCTGACCTTGCAGTTACCGTGACGCCTGCGCAAACGGTGCCACGATTAATTAAACAATTAGGCGAGCATAGTACGCATGCGGCTATCGTCATCAATGCAGGTTTTGGGGAAAGTGGCACTGAACAAGGTGAACGCCTGCATAAGTCCGTGCTCTCTGCGGCACGTAAGTACAAAGTGCGAATTTTAGGCCCGAACTGCTTAGTCGATGCAGATTATGTCTGGGTCACTGAAAAAATCATGCAGCTAGCCCAGCAGCATAGCAAGGGGCGAATTGTCTCCGTGCTGGAAGGCGGGTATGCACTAAATGCCCTGGGCCGTTGTGCTGCGGCACATGTAAAAGAACTCATGCGATAACAGGCTTTAACTTGAGTACAAATCGCTCAGTTAGTTAGATGCAGGCGGGAGTAAAAATCAATGATGAAGGGTGGCGTCCATTGGCGAGGGTCGGTCAACATAATAAAGGGGGGTGGCAATGAACCTTGTGTATGTAACTGCCGGTCTGCTCGTGGTGTTACTGCTTGCTCTGCAAGCACTGAAATACTTCGATAATCGGAATGCAGAGGGCACATGGCAGAGGCTTGCTGGTTTGGCGGGATCATCGCCACAATCCTTCACGCCCGAGATGGTGGAGAATTTGCCCGATCCGGCAAGACGTTATTTCCTCTTCACCATAAACCCCGGCACTCCATTGCGTACGGTTGCAGAAATTAAGATGAGCGGAGAAATTGGATTGGGTTCAAAAGAGAAGCCCAACTATATGCCGATGGAAGCGCGTCAAATATTGGTGCCTCCTTATGGCCTGGTGTGGAGGGCAAATGCAGGCTCGGGCTTTATGATAATGGCGGGGTCTGATGGCTACATGAAGGATAGGGCATGGACGCGGTTCTGGCTTTTGCACACCCTTCCAATCGTTCGGGCGGGAGGAACGCCTGACTACATCAGGGCATCGCTGGGCCGTGTGGTCGCGGAGGCTGTTGCATGGGCACCCGCAGCGCTGTTGCCGCAGAATGGCGTTGTTTGGCAGGCCGTTGCTAAAAACAGGGCAAAAGCCATAATAGAACACAATGGCATTCGCCAGGAACTGGAGATAACAGTTGCAGAAGATGGCATGCCCTTGTCTATGGTCATCCCCCGCTGGAGTAACGTCAATCCAGAGAAAAAATGGCGCCTGCAACCCTTTGGCGGCACGCTGTCCGAATTCAAAACGTTCGACGGTTTTAATATCGCCACTCGGCTTGAGGGTGGGAATTATTTTGGAACGGACGACTATTTTCCATTTTACCGGGCAAAGGTAGAGGACATCCATTTTCTGTAGGCTGTGAAGTCGCTGGTTGGATGGGCGTAGTGTATTGGTGAGCAGACTTATCGTCCGTGCTGATGCAGCATCACAATCCGTGTATGGAACGATAACTTGGCCAATCGAGTACGACAGCAACTGTTCAGGAACTGCCGTTCATTCGATGTACCTCGAACGACAGCATCATAGACAAAGCTGCCTATTGAGGTCTAATTGATATATGCTGCTACCGACACTTAGCGGATGTTGGCACGGGATCAATTTACTCTTGTATCTTAACTCTCGTTGATTCTCAAATAGCGCATAGGAAACTGCAGTAAAGGGGCTACTCGAGATGACTATAAAATGCCACCTTAGGAGTCAATTGAAGTGAAATATTCCATTGTTTTATTGCTAACCATGCTGCCGTCTATCAGCGTTGCCGTCACCTATGAAGAGGGTCGTCAGCAGGTGATGGTAACGCCAGAGCAGGTATTGACAACTAAATCAACAGCATCACCTACTGCTCCCTTTAAATTGCCGACATTAAAAGATCTCGAAAAAGTCGAAGAGCGAGCATACAGCGGATGGTCTGTCTATTTTGATCAGGATTTATTGGTTGGGTTTTTAGATTTAAATTCAGACCGAAACTACACAATGGGGCTTGGTGTCGCACACAGAGGCAGCGCGATGAAAGCGGAGTGGAATGTCCCTCACACCGTGCTAACCTCAATTAATAAGTTATGGCATCCCTATCAGAGCCTGGTTGGTGAAGAAGTGAATAGCTTTTCTTATGGAATAACTGCTTTCACACCAGATGACTTATTAGCCACTGATCCTGTTGTGGATGATCGTCCATATTCATCGGTATTATATTTTTCAGCAGGAAAGCAACAGCTTAGTACTCCGCAAGGTTCTCAAGAGTTATTCTTTCTTGTTGATAAAGTAATGCAAACTCAATTTACGATAGCGTTACTAGGGCTTAATATAGGTGGGGCAATTCAGACTGAACTTCATAGTGGGTTCTCAAAGGACCGTATTCCTCAAGGGTGGGGCAATCAAATCTCAGATGGTGGAGAGCTGACAGCTAAATATGATTACATTCGCCGAACTGTCGTACCGTCACTGTCGACATTTGAGATTGATGGATCTTTCAGCTATGACGTTAGCCACCGCCACAAACTAGAGATAGGCTATTACACAGGAGCTTCGCTTGGTTTTGATTTTCGTTTCGGGAAAATACGATCTGGCTTTTGGCAGCATGATAGCAATCCTTTAAGCATTGCTAACAAGAACTTCAGTAATAAATCTGAAAGATTTTTGTCGCATGTAGATGCGTACTTCTGGGTCTCAGGTACCGCGAATGTAGTTGCGTATAATGCACTATTACAAGGGCTATTTAGAGACAACCCTTATGAGTTGAGTAGTTCACAGATAGAGCGATTGGTTGGCGAAGCATCAACAGGCTACACTCATCAATGGGGGAGGCATCGGTGGACAATAGCTATTTCAGCCCGTTCCAGCGAATTGGATACAACGAGTGAATTTGATCGCACTCATAGCTGGGGGGGAATCTACTACTCCAAAAGTTTAAAGCCGTAGTTATATGGTTGCGGTAATGGCCCAGTTAAATTAGGTGTCAAGGGGGGCCGTATTTTACCCGAAGCAGTCATTAAGTAAATAAAATACGATCAATGACACTGACCCCATTGATCCATCACGGAACCGTCCCGAGAGGATTATAAATCATGTCTGAACTCGATCTATCGCTGAGACCAGCTACGGACCTTGATGTTGAAAAAATACATTGCTGGCTATTAGAGCAGGAGCAGCGCGAAGTACATGGGTCTTTTCTGTGTAATTGGGGTTCAACGTTGAAAACTCATGGCGAGAACCAACTAATCGTCGCCGCTCTGAACGATGAACCCGTTGCCTACCTCTATGAAGGCTTCGGCATCCTAGAGGTGCGTGAATCATTCAGACGAAAGGGCACCGGAGAACGCCTAATATAAGACATGCTCTACTTAGCATGATTAAGGAGTGAATAGGGCCATAGACAATTAACCCCGATCACCAATTATAATTAACTTCAAATAAAAGTGGAGGGCACATTACATGAGGGTTATTTCGTTTGTTTTTTTAATGATTATTACACACGATGTTTATAGCGGTTCACTAGGAACTAAGGCCGCAGGTAACATACCGGCGTATGGCATGATTCCTAATTTAGGTTTGGATTTGCATACCGGTGAGGATGGAAATTATAAGATTTATGAAAGGTTTGTGCCTTATGGTATGTCTTACGCGCTTTTTCAAAATACAAATTATGATGACCATGCCTTGGAGGCTAATTTCTCATTTAGGTATATCTTCGATGACAGCCGTATTGGAAAATCAAAAGATACCGTCAAAGATTGGAAGAGCTTTAGTCAGTTTTTCTTTTCATATACGGGGGAATTTGACTTCTATTACAATAAGGATGAAAAACCGTATCGTGAATCTGAACCAGTAATTAACCGCTTAAATAATTTTGGTTTTCACTATACGAGATTTTATCCAAATAACAAATCCTCCCTTAACTATGGAGAAATCTCTGTTGAACACCGTTCAAATGGACAGTCAGATAACGCTGAGACTATTGATGCGGAGGTGAAGTATGATAATGAAGAGTACCAAGCGTTTGATACACTCAGCAGAGGTGCTAACTACGTTACTATTAAAACCGGTCATAGAGCTAATAAGGGTTTCACATATCAGGCTGGTTTTAAGATATACCTTTCTCAATCTGCAGATGTCACATGGGGGCCATTAGCTGACAAAAAACCGGATTTTGAAGACTATGACCGCCTAAGGCTATCTGCTTCATACGCATTTTCCAGAGTTACATTGACTGGCCAGTACACGGTGGGTGATATTCGTTCAAAAGGTGATTCAGTAGATTTTATTGTTGTGTTTCCATTTAATCGATGGGGTTTTGAGTTACCAATAATATTTAAAGTACATGAAGGTCCCATGGAAAATTTATCTAACTATACCCAGCGAACTACGTCATATGGCATTGGTTTAGCATTAAAGTATTAATTTCTACTGCCGAGCTCGATACCGGCTAAGTGGTGAGCCTCGATCAGTGGCTATACCTGCGATCGTTCTAGCCCCTGCAGAGCAGTTACTCTCGTTAAAGATGCTTTTGACCAAGGCGACCTCTCTCAGTCGTTCAGGCTGAACACGGCCAGAGCGCTTAAGCCAATATTTATAGCTGCTACGGTGAATCTCAAATGTTTGGCAAATGAGCGTAACGGCGTAGCTCTCTTTGAGTTTTTCGATTAGCGTAAATTGCTCATCGAGTCTGACATCAAGAGAGCAGTAGCCTTTTTAAATATTACTTTCTCCAGCTCTATCCTTTTAATACGTTTTTCAAGTGCTTGTATTTTCCGCTGGTCTGGCGTGATGGTAGTGGCGTGACTAACCGTGCCACTACGTTCGCTTTTGAGTTGCCGCACCCATTTATCCATCGTGGATTTACCCACGTTCATAGCTGTCGCTGCTTCACGTATTGAGTAATTTTGATCAGTTTCCAATCATGTTTCATCATGACACTCATCGCCCCAGATTTGGTTGGCCCAAGTGGGTAATAGAAAAGTGTTGTGGGGGTTAAGGGTTAGATACCCTCGACTATCCGATTAGATGTCAATTCTTATTGTTCGATCATACTTAGATAGCTTACTGAGAATGTCATTCACAAATAGCCCTACCAGAAATAATGTAAAGCCAATGATTTCTGGAAACTCTACACTTAAATATCTATCTTCAAACTCTATATACAATATGCACATCAGGAGGTAAAAGATATAAGCTATTAACATCAACCATATGATTTCAAAAATTTTCCTATATACTGATATACGTTTTATAGATATGTGCATTACAATCCAAAAAGCTCGTAGCAGAAAATATGAAAAAATTGCGAAGAAATCATATGGCTCTTTTAGCGGCACCACTTTTTTTAGTGACTTATCGTAAAACATGGGCTTGCTGTACACATCAAATAAATAGTCAGTTAATTCCACTAGATAATATAGAACTAGCAAGCTGATTAGAATAAGAGCCTTGTTAATTAAATAGATATATACAATTCTTTTCGTTTTCTCTTTATACGATACATCTAATTCGACCCAGCTAAGATCGCCTACTAAAATACCAAGCGCAACTAGACCGATGAGCTCGAACCCCTCGCCATTTGCAACCCCAAATATCACAACAATAAAAAGGAATACTGTAATTAAACCCTTTTTCGTAATATAACTTTCAGGGTACAACACTACTGATCGATCTCCGAAGTGATCGTAGCGAAAAGACAGAAAATAGCCCCAAGATATGCCAAGCAACAACAGGAATAAGGAAAATACGAGTGCCATGGGATATTTCCTGCTAATGGGCAAATCTAACGAGGCGGTAGTAAAACCCATTTTAAATGCAACGGATTTCCTCAGCGTCTAATTACTTAAATTCTATTATTCCTGATTCTACTTCTTTTTCAATATTTACTTTTAATTATCTCTTGTCTACCTTGGATTCGACTAATAATTCCAACATAATTTATTCCAATGTTCTATTTCTGCTTCCGGCCAGGAGTGGTCTATTGGGTCAATCAACTTGAGCGACTGCATCATAGACATAGCTGCCTTTAGAGGTGAAATTGATATATGCTGGTATCGACCCAAGCGGACATTAAGTATTAATCGTGATTCAATTATAAGAATATGAAAGTAGAATATCTAGGTGCAAGAGGATCAAATACTGGTGATGATTTCCATGAGTGGTGGGCTCTTCGTTCAGCATTACGGTTGCTTAGTCCAGATACATCCTTAGCAGCTGTAACAGTTGAAGGTGTTAATCTCGATGATAAAAAGGGGCAAGAGTTAACGGAATGGGACTCCGTTGATTGTGGTCTATTTTATGGAGGCCATACGGTAGAGCGAGCTGAAAAAATTGTTATTGAGCAATTAAAGTATTCCGCGTCAACGCCTGAAAAGAACTGGACTGTTTCAGAGTTGACTAACTCCAAGTCGAAATCATCAAATAATAGTATTATTAAGGGCCTTGCTGATTCATTTTTCGCCATACTGAAAACTAGGCCAGACTTGATCAGTGCTGGTGCTCTAACGATCAAGCTAGTCAGTAATCGCCCTATTGGCCCAGATCTACAGAAATCACTTTCCGGTATCAGTAATAAAAAGCATGAAACTCTTACCAGTAAGGAAAAGCAAGAAACTCTTACACGTATGAAAAAGCATGAAATTCTGAGAGCCGCCAGTGGCCTCAATAAAAGAAATTTCAAGAAATTTATTGCACTATTCGACTTTTCTAGCTGTGGTACGGGCTCTCGGTTTGAGCAGGAAGAAAATGCGATTAATAAAATTTTAAATTTAACACAAAGTGCTGATCGAGGGTTTGTGCTGGATTTGAAAGATCGTGTTCACAAGCTGATGTTACCAGAGGCTACGGGAAGTTATATCACCAAAGAAACAGTACTGACATGGATGAATGTGTCTGACCCTCTTGCTTTATTTCCATGCCCCCCAAGACTCAAGTCAGTAGGAAATCCAGTTAACAGAAATACTGCTGTAGCGATACAAGCTGCCATGATCAATGGTGATCAATTTATCTGCCTACATGGCGAAGGTGGTAGTGGCAAGACGACCTTACTAAAGCAGGTTGAAAGCCTATTATCTGATTGCTCAGTCATGATTACATATGACTGTTATGGCGCTGGCACTTATATGGATAGTGAAGCCTATCGGCATAGGCCGAAAGATGCTTACTTGCAAATAATCAATGAAACCTCCGTTCGATTGCGATTACCATTGTTGATTAGTCAGGATTCTTCCATTGATTTTCTCAAGGCCTTTTCGTTAAGAATCGAAAGTGCAAGCAAAATTCTAAAAGCACAAGCGGACGATGCATTATTGATCGTTGTTATTGATGCTGCGGATAATACTGTAACTGGTGCAAAGCAGTGTAAGCCAGAAGAAGCCAGTTTTGTTCATGAGCTGATTAAGATCGGTAGTTTGCCAAGCAATGTAAGGCTGATTATCTCTGCGAGAACTGGGCGTTTGGATTCTTTATCTATTCCTGCCAAATACAGCTCGATAGAAATTTCTAATTTCTCACTGGAAGAAACTTCGCTCAATGTATTTAGCCAATACCCTACCGCAACCGAAGCATGGATAGAGGATTTCCATAATTTATCTAACCAGAATCCACGAGTACAAAGTTACGCATTCGATTATGCAGGTTCTGATCCGGGTAAAGCGATTGGTTTTTTAAGACCAAATGGCAAGGGGTTGGATCAAATCTTTGAAGATCGCTTTGACGAGGCAATTTTGAAAGAAGGTGATACAGATACCTTGTCTCTTGTTTGCTCGTCGTTAATTGCGTTGCCAGCTCCAGTTCCAAAGCAACACTTGGCTTGTGTAGTGGGTATATCAATAGAGAGGCTTAATGATATTGTCTCTGACCTTCCTGGAATGCGTGTTTTAGAAGGCAAAGTTGGGTTTCTTGATGAGGATGTTGAATTCTTTGTCAGGAAAAAGGCACAACCAAATCTGCTAGAGGCTTATCAGCGTTCAGCAGCGTATTTCTATACTAATCATGAGAATGACGAATATTCAGCTATGCATTTGGCTTCAGCGCTATTTTCAGCAGGACACGGCCAAAAAATCATAGAAATCATCGAGGAAAATGAAGCACCAACAGCCATAAAAGACCAAATAATTCGTCGAGAAGTCCAGCGTAAGCGGTTACAGCTTGCAATGAAGGTGTGCCGTTCAGCAGGCGATCCAGCAGATGCGATATTTACCTTGTTGGTTGGTGCTGAGGCTATAAAAACAGATGATGCAGTAGACAAAATAATTGCTGAGAATCCAGACTTATCCGTCCATTTTGCATCTGATACTGTAGGTCGAAATATACTTTATTCGTCAAAATCGTATGATAGCCATGGCAGGTTCTTGTCGCACATTGTTGCTCGTGATGCAGCCGACAAAGACTATATCGCTGCCCGCGAAAAGAAACGAATTCTTCGTGAATGGATGAATCGACGAAGTGAGGATATTGAGCGACAAAAATCCGAGCAAAGTGAGCACCGGCACCAACATATAGATCCGTGGCCAATAGAGCTTGAAGATATTGCTGCTGTTGCTCATTCAGTGCTGGATATGGAGGGTTACCAGGCTGCATATGACTTTATTTGTAGCTGGAAGCCGAAAAATATTCATTACGAGATCGCACTAATACTGGTAGAGCGTCTATTGTCATCGGGGAAGGCAGTGAAAATTCAAGAGTTTTTGGATAGTGGTTGTGTCCCAGAACCTTGGTCATCACTATTCAGTATACCTTTGGCGCTTATTGGTCATGATATTAATTGCGCTGCTCTTGAGAAGTCACTGTGTAACAAGGAAATACTGAAGTATTGCGATCTAACAGAGCTGGAGCGACACACCTCTGAAGACAAAGGAGGTTTTGGCTACGCGGAAATGATACTTAGTGGCTGTGAAATTTTAGCTGCCAACGGAGTGGATTTGTCCTCTGTTGAGCCAATCCTTGAATATCTATGCCCAGATAAATGGCGTTTAGTCAATAATATCTACATGCATGACGTTCTTAAAAATGATGTCAGTTTCAGGGCTTACTCTTTGTTAATGCGTCATCGTGGTATCGACGCCACAATAGAATCATATTGGATTGACTCGGCTATACCTGAAGGCCTTGATGAGACTGAAAAGAACAGACAGAAACAAAAATTATCAGAAAAACACAGGGAGATAAAGGATAACCTGTCAGGTTTAATGTCTGTCTATGATGTTAGAGCGGATATATTGCTGTCCAATATCTTGACGAAAAATGTTGAAGAAAAAGTTAAGTCTGCACTAGGATCTTTGTTTGAAAATTCCTGGAGAATGTCCAGAGAACACTATTTTGAATCCACATGTAGTCGGCTTTCTTTATCTGTAGCAAAGCTATCTGTTATACCAGATATCGATATGAATACAGTATTAACATTGACTAAGGCGTCATTTAAGGAATGGCCATCTGCATTTTCTTCTGGTCAGCGCAAAGTTATTTCAAGCCTAATAAAAATACCTGAATTGAGATTGCTAGTTGTTAGTGATATTTACGACCGCTCAGTTGAAGTAAAAGACCTAAAAACGGCAGCAAGTGAAAAAATCAGCATTCTTCTAGATTTGTCCAGAATATTGCTTTTTGTGGATAAGGATGAAGCTAGAGAGGTGTTCAAAATTGCAGTTGATATAGCTAATGACGTTGATGTCGATGCTATGCATGATGTCTCCCTTTTTTCAGCGCTATCCCAAAATGCCAAAAACCACTTTTCGAAAAAAAGTTCGCAACAAATAGCGAATCAAATGGCGGCGATAATAACGGAATACGGCACTCTTCTTGATGGGTATGATCATTTTCCGTGGGATGATGCAATTTCTGCCGTTGCTATACTGGATATGGCTAAAGCAATCAGTCTTATCGGGTATTGGGAGGAATGCGATTTAGTTCAAGCCAGCGAAACCCTTCCTGCATTGATGTCTACAGGTGTTTCAGAGGGAACTATAAGCTCTGCGCAGGCTGTATCTCTGCTTAATTTCTGTGATGATTTGAATAGTGAGTATCTTACCAAGTTGGTGTCGGCTACAAGCACTCAAGGTGCCAGTCAACTGATAGAAGAAGTCGCAAGAGCTGAGTTATTGCGATTCAACAGGAGCGGTAGCTCCAAAGTATGCCAAACGATAAATGAGTTAATTCCGTATAACAATAATAATGGATATTGGCATTCAGCACTAAATCAGCTGATTAAGTTTAAAACACAGAACTGGGGGATTGTTAAACCCAGTACTGGCACCCATAAGCTCGTTTCGAAAGCCAAGAAGTTAACGGAAAAAGAGTTCCTTGAAGGTGTTAATCTTGCGGAAATTTCCTTTGATTCATCTGCTGATTTAATAAATTCGGTACTCGCCAAGCGGAAGGAAGCTAGAGGTGAAGATCTTTATATTGCAAGCGACGACATCTTGAAGTCTGTCAGTACTCGTTTGGAATCAAAAGATCGTATTGCTTTCCTGAATCTTATAACCGATGAGCGAGTGATTGATGATGTTGGCTATACATGGGCTAAAATGTTAATTGACTGCATTAACCTATGGATAGAGTCATCTCACGCTATATCTTCTTGGAAAGAGGAAAACCTGCCAATATTAATTGCCAATCACTTGGGCGAGTTTTCTTACAATGAAAATTATGGCTATGACAAACGGATGCTGAAAGATGTTATTCATGGCCTTAATTTAAATAAGGAAGACACGGTTAGCTTGCTGCTAGAAGGCCTGGAAAAAAATGCCGAATCTTTGCCCCTACCCAAGCTATATTCGGTGATCAGACTGCTGACTGATTATTGTAGCGAGGAACAAATTGCAGATGTCACTACTCGTTATATTCAACGACTAACCACACGGTTAAAACTTCCAAAGAATACAATTGATTCTGAATGCTCAGTTGAATCAGCATTAGCATGCCAACTCTACTCGTTCTTGGGTGATGTAGATACGAGGGTGAGATGGAGAGCGGCACATAGTATTAGAGCTTCTGCCAGAATGGGAGATTTTAAGACAATTGTGGCGTTGACCGCTCTATATGACCGTAAAGCCATGCCCGGCTATCGTGAAGATAACGTACCTTTTTATTGGTTGTCAGCACGTCTTTGGCTTATTGTCACATTTGATCGAATTTCATCTGAAGTGCCAGAAGCTATCGCACCTGTCGCGCATTGGTTGTTGAGTATTGCCGCTGACCAAAACTTTCCGCATGTATTGATACGCCATTTTGCTAAGTCGTGTTTGATAAAACTACTTTCAAATGGCTTTACAGAGTTCAATGACCAGGAAGTTGCTGCGGTGCATGCTATCAATACTTCTGAATTAGCTGTCGAAAAATCGAAACGTAGAATTTCTCGGGGAGGGTTTCACGAAGGTGAAAAAGAGAGAAGGTTTAGTTTTAATTCGCTAGATACCCTAAGGTATGTGTATCCGAGCGCGATAGAATGTTTTGCTGATGTAGACGAAGAAATGTTTCTTGATGAGGCGGAGGCCTGGATTATTGATCGCTGGGAGAATGGTTCGGATTTATCAGTATGGCAAAATGAACCAAGAAAATATAAGTTCGAAAGAGCTAACTACACTCTATACAGCCACAGTCACGGATCTATGCCGACGATAGAACGTCATAGCTATTACCTAGAGTGGCACGCCATGTGGTGTAGTCTCGGTTCTCTAATGACGGCAAAATCTTTGGCTGAGCCTGAATATGATGATGACGATTATAGAACGTTAAACGGATTTTTGAGACAGGAGGGGCTAACTCAACCACCGCATTGGTCAAGTGATCTTCGATGTCCCACACCACTGGAGTCACGTTTTTATAAACCACCCACTGTCGAGGCAGAAGATTGGGTCGCAGCAATTACAGCTGATGATTTTGAGTTAGAGCTTGGTTTAGTCTCAGATGATAGTAATCTGATTGTCGACTCTTATCATGATATTCGCACTAGTAAGCATCGTTCCAGCGTAAGAATATCTTCTTCTCTGGTTAATCCTGATACAGGACGGTCATTGATTAGGGCTCTTCAAACATCTGATGATTCCCATGATTACCGCTTGCCACCGGCTGATCATGAGTTTGAAATAGATGATGGCCCATATTTGCTGCGTGGTTGGCTCAGCGAGCACTCTGGTGATTCACGATTGGATGAGAAGGATACGTTTAATCATGGCGTTCGGATGATTGAAAGCATGCCTTCTGAAAATGTCATTGAAATACTAGGGTTGCGCTGGTCGGATAGATATCCAGTTAGCTGGATTGATGCCAGTAGCGGGGATAGAGTATTTGTCTATGAGGCGTGGGGGGATGTAAAAGATGATTCTAGACAGGAAGAATACATTTATGATGGAGATGTTATCTCTAATGGGCATCGTCTGAAAATATCATTGCGTCACCTCAGGAAATACCTGAGCGAAGTTGGATTTGATTTAATCCTTGAGGTCGAAATAACACGAAGGGTAAGTGAAAATGGAACTACGAAGTATGACGAAGAGCCCGAAAAAACAGCGAGGTACTCAAGACTCTATCTTCTCAGAAGAACTGGAGAAATCTTTACCACTGAAGGATGTGTTGGTGCTTGGGCACCATCTGGTGACTGAGCTTGGATTTTCAGATAGTTGTGACACTCTTGGGAAATGGATGTCGCATCATCTGGCAGAGGTGATGGATCGGGCTGAGCATGAGAAGAGCCAAGAAAAGAGAGAGAAATACCAGCAGCAAGCTGTTGAGTTGATTTTCAAGATATGGGAACACAGAAGCTCCTTAAATGGGGAGGCTTATCCGTTAGCCAGATTTAAGGGGATTATCGACTCCTTGAGCATACTTTCTCCTGAGGCTAATGTATGGGAAAGAAATAGGCTTGGTAGATATGAGTCTCTCGCAGCGGATAGTTTTTCAATGGTAGTTGATTTGTACAGAACGTTGCATTTCATTGAATTTGTTTCATTGAAATCGGCTGGAAGTAAGCAAGTGCCTCCCTCTGTTTTTTCTGATGAAGAGCAAAAGGTATATGATTTTTTGACTTCTTGGGCTGAAGAAGAGTTGGGTTTTCGCTCATCAGAAAATTTATCGCCGGATAAGACAGAGGTTGAAAATTCCACCGACAGTGTGTGTGATTTTGTTGATAAGTTATGTGGAAAGCTGAATGAGCTCAAAAGCGAGATATCGGACAAAAAAGAAGTAAAATGATAATGTCTGCTCCTAGCCGATTCCGTTTATTTTGTAGAGTTAAAAGCTACTCCTTAACATATTTATTAAAGTATTCATTAGATAGTTCTTGCGCTTCATTCAAAGCTTTGGATGAAAGTCTATTCTCGAATAGCAGCCTTAGCTCGACGGCCTGCCTATGGCCCTGCGCAGCGGATACGTTACTCCAAGCATAAGCTTCTTTATGGTCCTGAGGCACGCCCTCTCCCAGGCCATACATACTACCAAGACGAAACTGCGCATCGGCATTTCCTTGCTCAGCAGCCTTGCGAAACCACGTTACTGCTTTTTGATCGCTTTGATGAATGCCTCTGCCTTCTCTATACATACTACCAAGATTAAGCTGCGCACCGGCATTTCCTTGCTCAGCAGCCTTGCGATACCACTTCACCGCCTCTTGATCGTCTCGAAGAACACCTATTTTCAAGTCATATTGCAAGGCAAGGCTGTACTGCGCCTCGGCCATTCCCTGTTCAGCAGCCTTGCGATACCACTTTGTTGCCTCTTGTTCATCTCGAGGAACACCTTTACCTCGCGCATAGATGATGGCAAGGATGAACTGCACTTTGCCGTCGGCTTGTTCCTGTTCAGCAGCCTTGCGGTACCATTTTGCTGACTCTTTGTAGTCCCGAGGAACCCCTTGTCCTAGGTCATACATCATGGCAAGGTACAACTGTGCGTCGGCAATTCCTTGTTCAGCAGCCTTGCGATACCACTTCACCGCCTCTTGGTCATCCTGAGGAGCACCTTGTCCTTTGTAGTACATAAGAGCAAGGCTGTACTGCGTTTTAGCATGGCCCTGTTCAGCAGATTTAATGAGATCCCTTAGTTCGAGGCCTTCAGCGAGAAGTAATTTACTAAAGAGAATAGATGAAAATATTAGGAAAATGATAATACGCATATAGCCCCTATAAGATCACATTTTAGCTTAACAAGACACTCAAGCTTAAGCTGGTTTAAAAATATTGTATATTCTGCCGCCCAGCAAACGCAACTGAATGAGGCGCGTATGCAGTCTGAAAATTTAAGGGGCAGTGTAAAGACTAAACACCAGCTAAGAGTCGATAATAGCGTATATCAATATCACCTATAAGGGCTGCTATGTCTATGAATAAGACCTTAGCTAACTCACACCAACTTCCGCTTTTGGCCGAAAGCTCCAGTTCGCCTTCAGAGCGCCAAGGGCTGCTTCCGCGACACACCTGCCGTTTGTGATGCTTAGGTTGAATCACAGCAACGGGCCGTAACCCACCCTAATAGATAAACAAGTCACAAACTCATCACTCTTCATGATCGAGATGGGGCACGGTCAAAGCAGAAATAAGCGCGGTTGCTGTCTGTTGGTATAGGGGGCTGTGTAACACAGGTAGCAGATTATCGTTCTGTGCTGATGCACTATCATTATTATCAACTGAGGTAATCATGCCTGAATTGCATGCTGAATATCCTTTGTGAGCATGAATTGTTAAGCTTTAGTAAATACTTGGAGGTGAGAAATGAAATATATTGTCGAATCAAACAAGCCCTTTGAACAAGCGGTGGCGGATCTTGAAGTGTCTGCCGTGAAAAATAAATTTGGCGTCTTGCATATTCATGATTTACAAACAACGTTAAGGAATAAGGGGATTGATTTTCCGCAGCCATGCAAAATTCTTGAAGTTTGCAACCCTCAAATAGCGAATGAAGTCCTACAGAAAGATATTAGTTTGAATATGGCACTGCCATGCCGTATTTCCGTTTGGGTGGAAAATGGCAAAACGAAAATCGGCATGTTGAGTCCAAAAACAATCCTTTCACTCATGTCAGATTCTGATGCGTTAGCCGAGATGGCAACGGAGGTTGAAGAAACGGCAAAGCGTATCATTGATGAAGCGATCTAAATTTGTCTTGATAAAATTAAATATCGCTGTTCTGGTGGGCTGTTTGAAGACGGTAGCGTTTTAGGCTGCTTGTTCAAAAACGAACCGCTGAATCGCTCTGATAGATCATCCACTGTATTTCACCGCCTATGAGCCAGTGCAGCAAGACGAAGCCAATCACGCCCAGTAGCGCCATTACCAGCGCACCCAGCAGGGCGCTGCCGAAGCCGTCGATTTCAAAATCTTTCACCATGGCAGCGCTGAGCCACAGAGTGAAGGCATTAACCACCAGCGCAAACAGCCCGAAGGTGAGTACAGTTAGTGGCAGGGTCAGCAGCCACAATACCGGGCGAATGAAGGCGTTGACCAGCCCCAGTGCAAAGGCTGCCCACAGCAGTCCTCCTGTTGAGTGTGCCTTGATGCCGGGGACGATCCACGTGACCACCCACAAGCCGATGGCCGTGATCAGCCACATAAAAATAATCCCTGACAACATTGATGTAAATGCTCCTGCTTATTTGCCTGGTTTCCGAACTGGTCTACAGCCTAATCAATATACCGCATATTAACTGCTACCTGGGTTACAGATAGCCAGTCGGCCTGGTGTTAGCCTGCATCTTATAAACCTGTCAGGAAAAGGAATGATGCCCGAGTATGAAATCCAGGCGACACGCATTGATCAGCATGGTAGTCGCGTCGTTAGCAAACAGGCCGAGCTGATTATCGGCACTGATACCAACGGTCGGGGTGATGCCTTTGATCCTGCTGAATTATTTTTGTCTGCCATGGCCGCCTGCATTTTGAAAAACATCGAGCGTGTGGCGCCCATGATCCATTTCGATTATCGCGGCGTTAGCGCCAAGTTTCACGGTGTGCGGCAGGCTTCACCACCGAAGATGGTAAGCATTGATTATGACATTGTGATGGATACCGGTGAGAAAGATCACAGGCTGGCAAGATGCGTGCATTGAACGAAGACAAACAACAGATGGCAACGTTACAGATGGACGGCACGTTGCTGCGTTGTGGTGGCGACTGGACGGTTAGCCAGCTCTCGGTACTTGAGTTATCGCTCAAGCAGACGCGTTTGCCAGAGGGGAGGGTTCAGATTGACCTGAGCGAGGTGCGGCGCATTGACACCGGCGGTGCCTGGGTATTGCAGCGGTTATTATTGAAACTGGAGCAGAGGCAGCAAGCGGTGGAGGTCCGTGGTCTGTCGGCAGAGGCCAAAGGTTTACTGGAGCTGGTGCGTAATACCGCGATCACGCCCGCAAGTGTGCCCCGTCTCTACCATTCCGGTGTGGTTGAAGATTTGGGCCGTAGTAGTCTGGACAGGGCACGCACCAGTATCAGGCTGCTGGCATTTATTGGCGAAATGGCAAGCGTCTGGCTGGGCCAGTTGATCCGGCCGAGTCGGATACGTTGGCGCGAGACTTTTCACGAACTAGGGGAGGCTGGTTACAAGGCGCTCGGCATCGTTGGTCTGCTCTCCTTCCTGCTTGGTGTGGTGATTGCCTATCAGGGCGGCATGCAGCTGCGGCAGTATGCCGCTAGCCTGTTCGTTGCAGACCTGGTGGGCTTGTCGATGGTGCGTGAACTGGCACCGTTGATTACAGCGATCATTATTGCTGGCCGCAGCGGCTCAGCCTATACCGCCCAGATAGGCACCATGCAGGTGACCGAAGAGGTGGACGCCCTGCGCAGCATGGGTATTGCTCCGATGGAACTGCTGGTGTTGCCCAAGCTGTTGGCATTGATCATCGCATTGCCGCTGCTAACAGTCTATGCGGACATCATGGGGGTATTGGGTGGCATGGTCATGGCCAGTGCCCAGTTGGATGTCGGGTTTCCCGCCTACATTGACCGGCTGAGTGTCGCGGTGAGTGTTGAGTCGTATCTGGTGGGTATCGGTAAGGCACCGGTATTTGCCGCCATTATTGCCACGCTGGGTTGCTATCAGGGATTTCAGGTGGCGGGTAGCGCTGAGAGTGTAGGGCGGCGCACCACCTTGAGCGTGGTGCAATCGATCATGGCGGTGATTGTGGTTGATGCTGCCTTTTCCGTTGCCCTTAATTATTTTGGAATATGAATATGCCTGGGATATCGATGCCACTATCTGAAGCCGTCATTGAGGTACATGAGATGACGCTGCGTTTTGGCGACAAGGTGGTCCATGAAAAACTCAATCTATCGGTGCGTCGTGGTGAAATTCTCGCCATCGTCGGTGGCAGCGGTAGTGGCAAGTCGACCCTGCTGCGCGTGATGGCGATGTTGCAGTCGCCGTCCGCCGGCACGCTGCGGGTGCTGGACAATGAGGTCACGAATATGAGTATGGCGCAGACACTGAGATTGCGCCGTCGCCTCGGCGTGCTGTTTCAAAATGGCGCGCTGTTCGGGGGTATGAGCGTATTGGAAAATGCTGGTGTGCCTTTGCGTGAACATACGAATTTGAGTGCCACGCTTATCGACGAAATCGCCTGTGTGAAAATGGCGCTGGTTGGGCTTAGCCCTGATGATGGCTTGCTCTATCCCAACCAGCTCAGCGGTGGTATGCGTAAACGTGCTGCGTTGGCGCGTGCCATCGCGCTTGATCCTGAGTTGTTGTTTCTTGATGAACCTACCTCAGGTCTGGATCCCGTGAGCGCGGCGTCATTCGATGAGCTGATACTGGAACTGAAATCAGCACTGGATCCTACAGTTGTCATAGTAACCCATGATATGGATTCCCTGTGGCGGGTTGCCGATCGCGTGATATTGTTAGGCGGAGCTAGCGTGCTGGCGGAGGGCACGATGTCGGAATTAGCGAGTTCTCATGACCCAGCCGTGATGCATTTCTTTCAGAATCCGCGTGCGCACGCGGCACAGGAATCGGTATGAATTCCCGCACCCGTTATGTCTTCGTTGGTCTCTTTGTACTGCTGCTCAGCGTTGCATTTATCGGCGGCATTTTGTGGTTAGGCTCTGGCGGGTCTGGCCGCGCCTATGACGAGTATGTTGTGCGCATGCAGGAATCGGTAGCGGGCCTGAGTCGTGATAGCACGGTCAAATACTATGGCGTGGATGTGGGGCGGGTGGCGGAACTTGGTCTGGATCCGAACAACAGTGGGCGCGTGCGCCTGCTGCTTCAGATTGATAAAGGCACCCCGATCCACGAGGATACCGTGGCTGCCCTGGCGATCCAGGGGTTGACCGGTCTGGCCTTTATTAACCTCAGCGGTGGCAGTGGCAGTTTGCCGTTGCTGAAGGCCGCTCCCGATCAGGTCTATCCGGAGATCAAGAGTCAATCCTCAGTCTGGGGCCGGTTGAGCGACAACCTGGGCGAACTGCTGGAGAATCTCACTGAATCTTCCAGGCAGTTCAAACTATTGCTCAGTGACGATAACCAGAAACATCTGGCCGGGACGCTGGCCGATCTGCACACCTTAAGCGCGACGTTTGCCGGTCGCTCGGCAAGCATGGCGGCTTCGCTCGATGATCTGGCCGCCATGAGTCATAACGCACATGAAGCGAGTGCGAAGCTTCCGCAGCTGGTGCTGCGTCTCAACAAAATGGCGGACGAAATAAGCGCCGCAGGGGTCACCGTGCGTCAAGCGGTGGAGGCTCGCGACAGGGACCTTCAACGTTTCAGCGACGCAACTTTGCCCAGGGTGACGGCAATGGCCAGCGAACTGAATCAGGCCGCAGGAAGCTTGCGCCGCTTCAGTGAAGCATTGGAACGCAATCCGGGTATCCTGTTGCAAACGGAATCTTCGCCAGCCCCCGGGCCTGGCGAGTAAGGTGACAGCCATGTATGTTGATATTTTCAATGATGCCACGAGTCGCCGCATTTACTGCGGATTCATCCTGATCGCGCTGCTGCTATTGAGCGCCTGCAGCTCCTCTTTGTTGATGCAGAAAACACCACCGGTCAGTAGCTACTTACTGGAATGGAACGATAGCCAGGCAGCATCCATCACTGCACACAATGCTCAGGCGCCAGGCATACGGCTCAGTTCGATAAGCGCGGCAGCGGGATTTGACGGGTCGCAGATTATCTACATCAGGACAGCTCATCAGCTGGAACATTACAGATATCATCGCTGGGTGGAAGCGCCGCCCCGTATGCTTGAGCCGCTACTGATGCGTACGCTGGAAGGGAGTGGCCTGTTCAGCGCGGTGCTTGGATCGGACAGCGCCGTGCGAGCAGATCTTCAACTGGATGCTGAACTGCTGCATCTGCAACAGGTGTTTAGTGATGACGGCAGTGAAGTGCAGTTGGCGTTAAGCGTTAACCTAGTGAACGTGGTCAAGGCGCGGCTGATCGCCAGCCAGCGGTTTTCAATCATCGAGCCGGTTACCGTTCCCACCCCTTACGGCAGTGTGCAGGCAGCGAACCGTGCGACCGCGCGACTGTTGATAGCTTTGCAGGATTTTCTCGTCCATCAACCACCGTTTGCCGTCGCGGACTAATTGTCTCACCTGTAACCTGGGTAGCAGATGAAAGGTCTTGCCGGGATTATCCTCATTGAGTATTTGGAGCCAAACTCATCACAGGAGACTAACCATGACCATTGCAGACGAACTCCAGGCCACCATCGAGCAGATGGTGCAGCCGGGTAAGGGTATTCTCGCCGCCGACGAGAGTCACCCCACCATTGCCAGGCGCTTTGCACCGATTGGCGTTGAATCCACCGAAGAGAAGCGCCGTGCCTACCGCGCGCTGCTGTTTACTGCTCCCGGTATTGAGGAGTACATCAGTGGCGTGATCGAGTTCGAGGAGACTTTGGGCCAGGCCAGTGACGATGGCGCAGCCTTGCCCGCGGTGCTAGCGCGGCGCGGTATCGTACCCGGCATCAAAGTGGACAAGGGCAAAGGGCCGCTGGCGCTTTCCCCAGGCGATCTCATCACCTACGGCCTGGATGGGCTGGCGGAGCGTTTGCAGCAATACAAGCAGCTGGGCGCGCGTTTTGCAAAGTGGCGAGAGGTCTATGAGATTGCTCATGCTCGTCCCTCGTCATTGGGTATCAGCGCTAACGCCGAGATGCTGGCCCGCTATGCGGCGGTGTGCCAGGAACAGGGCATCGTTCCCATCGTTGAGCCTGAAGTGTTGATCGATGGCGACCACCGCCTGGCGCATTGCGCGGAGGTGACCGAGGCGGTACAGAAGGAACTCTTTCACGCGCTGCACCGTCATCATGTGATGCTAGAACATATCATCCTCAAACCCAACATGGTGTTGCCGGGCAAGGAACATTCAACTCGAGCCAGCGCCGAAGAGATCGCCGAAGCAACCATTCGGGTATTTCGCCGTACCGTGCCAGCCGCAGTGCCGAGCATCAATTTTCTTTCTGGCGGCATGAGTCCGGAAGAATCGACCGCCAACCTTAACGCCATGAATGCCGGGTTTCCTGACGAACCCTGGTTGCTGTCATTTTCCTACGGCCGAGCCCTGCAACAGCCGGTGTTGCAGGCCTGGCAAGGTAAGACGGAAAATGCCACCGTAGCTCAGCAAGCTTTGCTCAAACGGGCAAGGTTGAATGGCGCGGCTCAGCGGGGTGAATATTTAGCCACTATGGAAACATCAGATTGATAATTTAGCGTTTCACTAACGCCCAACTGCTTGCTGCTTTACTGGTGCTGAGCACCAGTCGGCATGTGCTCACGGTGGGGCAGTGCCTGCAGGAATCTGCAAAGACTGAAACCATGATGAGGGGGCGACGCCGCCGCAGTTTATTGTGCAATCGTATTTGCTGCTTGTGTTGAGCCAGGGTGTAACCCAGGTAGCAGTGGTGGCGGTGTGTTTGTGTTCTAGTAAGAGGTAACTTAGGGAAAGGGTGCCGTTAAGGCGCCTCCGAAAATATCACAAAGGAAGAAACGCTATGACCATGGAACACCGCTGGCAAATGAGGAACTGTTCGACTTTGGATGTTGCAGTATATAAACGGGGTGAGCGCCTTGGCTGTGCTCAAACGGTTGATGTAAGTTCGGAGGGGATTGGCTTGAACTGTAGCACCCTGGGTTTGCGGACGGGGGAAGTTGTTGATATTGAGCTGGCGGAGGAGGGCCATTATGGCTACGGCCGCTACCTCGTGGTTCATGTCGGGCAGGGTCGGTGTGGCTTGATGCTTATCACATTGTTGGGTCACGATAAACAGCAGCGCGGTGAGCTTGTTGCTGGACGCGCTTGAAAACTCGGCGGAACAGGCCCGCGACTACCACATTCGCAAGACAGGAGAACAAAGATAAAGAGGCTACCTGTTGATGAAAACCCCTCAGTAAAGAATTAATTTTCTGGCCTTTTTTATTTCTGAGAGTGGGGTGTTTTCGAGCCTAGCTTGAGAGCATTGCCCAGACTTCTGGGATCTCAAGCTCAACTTCTTTGATGGTCTCTTCAACGACCTCAGGGGATAATCCTGCTCTTTCCCAGGCGCCTTCTTCTACTTCATCGATATCGTTGCCTTCTATCGAGCATTTGCCTGCAAAGTTTGTGATTGCCTGTGCGATGTGAACAATGGCGACTTCCTGTGGGAAAACGGTGGCTTTCGATGGGGTGTGGTGAAAACTGACGCATTCCTGAAGGCAGGAGGGGAGTTGCCACTGTTTAGTTAGCACTGCGCCCACATCCATATGATCAAAGCCGATAATCTCTTGCTCAATCAGGTGGAGTTTGGATTCACTGCGGGTGTCCCTGGATTTTAACAGTACTTTTTTTGACTCGAGTGGGCATCTGTTAAAGAGAATGAGTTGTCCAACATCATGCAGTAAACCGGCAACAAAAAGCGCTTCGCCTCTGCCTAACATACAGCTGTTGACCAGCTTACGCGCTGTGATGCCACAGAAGATGCTGTGATACCAGAAGTCATCCATGCTCATCAGGTCGTTAGGGATGCCGTCGAAGGTTTTACAGGCGGATGAGGCTAGCACCAGGTCGCGTAGCTGTACGGTCCCTAATATGGTGATAGCGCGGCTGACGGTGTCGATTTCTGTCGAAAGGCCATAGAAAGGACTATTGGCTATTTTTAGTATGCGGGCGGTCAATGCAGGGTCACTACTAATGACTTTAGCGATATCTTCTGCGGAATAGGCCAGGTCATCGACCATTTCATTGATTCGAATACAAGCCTCTGGCAGCGAGACCAGTTCGCTAATGCCATCAATCAGCTGCTCGGGTGTTGTTTCCATTACGGCTTCTATTTTTACTGCTTAATATTTCCACATAATAAAAAGAATTTAACTGTATCTATGTTATGGACGGTTATCGGTCAATTTCTAATTTGCATGATACAAAATCATAAAAAATTCATATGAACCCGATAGTTAGTGGTTTTTATATGTCGAACGAGTTGGTTGTGCGGGCTGGTTGTTACAGTGGTGCCAGTGTCGCATTATTGAGGTTAGAGCGTCTTGCAGACGGCCTCATTCGTGAAGAGCAGCAATTTTTTTGTCTGCTTATTGGGCCAGATTTTCTCGATTCCCTGTTGATAGAGGTCTAGTTGGTGGCGATATTTTTCAGCGATAGCCGCTGCGTTGCTGTTGGTCACATGGCGATGTGTTTTGTAGTCGATAATGATGACGCTGTCTTGATTAATCACGAGTCGATCAATAATGCCGGAGACTTTGTTTTCCCCCTCGGTAAAGTTGATGGTCATTTCATTGTGTGCTGAGTGGTACTGAGTAGGGTCAAAGAGCCATTGTAGGTCCGGGGTTTCAATCAGTCGATAAGCTTCATCAAGCCATGTGTTGAGCATTGTTGCTGTGATGTGCTGCCCATACTCTTCTTTGATGATTTGAGCGACTGATGGTCGCTGAGGTGGATTGTTGTGAGTGATGAGTTCCAGTACGCGGTGGATGATCTCTCCGCGAGTGCTGTTGTCATCGTCATCCGCTGTTGTTGGCTCTGGTTGGGCGCTTGTGCTGCGAGTTTCATTGCTGGAAAGTTTGCTTGGACTGATGATGCTGTTCTCTTCCGTTGGCGCCGATTTTAAAGGTGTGAGGGCTTCAGTGACGAGTGCTGTTAGCGTCTCTTCAGTTTTTTTAATGCTTGAGATTTCGACTGTTAAAGCGGTGCCGTTGCTCATTTCGAAGCCGAGATTATTGGTGATGGCATCTGGCTCCATGAGCTGTTGCGCAATGGCACCATACCACCCCCGCTCTTTGCCTTTTCTGGGTATGCAGCCACTAATGATCAGGTGTTGTCTTGCGCGTGTTAACGCGACATAAAGCAGGTTGGCATCTTCTCGTGCCTCTTCCTGGTCATCTGCGGTAAGCAGTGCCGTCGTGTCGCGGTCAGTCGTATGCTTAGCACCACACAGAAAGAAATGACTGGGGCGTTGCGCTTCCGATGGCCAGTTCACGATCGCCTGGTGTGCGCGCTTACTACTGGTTGAGCGTGCTGCATCGGCGATAAATACGACTGGCGCTTCAAGTCCTTTAGAGGCGTGGATTGTCATGATGCGCGCCGCACCTTCACTGTTGTTTGAGGCGGGTTCATCGATGCTGTCTGGTGCATGTTCTTTCAGGCGCTTAAGGCGGTTGATGAAGTGTGGCAGGCTTGGGTAGCGGCCACTGTCGATCTCAAGTGCTAGTTCAATAAAGCGAGTGAGATTGCTTTCGACTCTTGCATGTAAGTGCGCAGGGAAGGCGGCATGATAGCGCGACTGGATATCACCTTCGTGGTAGATGCGGTCTAACAGATCATGCACAGGTAATCTACCGGCGTATACTTGCCACTGACTAATCAGTTGGTGGGCGCGAGTTAATCTGTTGCCATCCTCGTTTTGTTCCTGCAGTTGATGAAGTGATGTGAACCATGACTGCGGTGCCCTCTGTTGTGTCTGTTGAGCGCTAGTGGAGGCGAGCTGCATTAATGCCTGATCACCGCAGTTGAAGAGTGGCGAGCGTAACACCTGAGCCAGCGCAAGATTGTTATGCGGTGAAATGAGCGTGTTGAGTAGCGCCACGATGTCTTGCGCCTCAAGTGTGTCGAGGATTGTGCTTTTTGTGTTGCTGGTATAGGCGATGTGATGTTCGCGCAGCGCGGTTTCATAAGCGGAGAGGTGGGTGCGACTGCGCAGCAGAATAATCACATCATTGAGCCTGATGGGCTGTGATTGATTATCTTTTTTGATGGCAGTGCCATCGTGAATCATCGTGTTGATGCGCCTGGCTATCAGGCACCCTTCGTCGTAGTGTTGTTGCCAGCTGTCGCCAGCTTCTATGCGAGGTTGATGCAGTGGGTTTCTAAATATTGGTGTGGGTGGTGCTTCATCTTTCTCGCCAGCCTCAATCAGTGGTAGTAGCTCTACTTTTCCCCATAGGTTTTTTTGATGGGTGTCGTGGGTCTGGAAGGATGTTAGTCGCTCACCTAATGAGGTGTCGTTAAAGGTGTGGTTTACAAAATCGATAATGGCCGGAGCTGAGCGCCACGAAATATCAAGCGGACTCGTTTCGGCATTAAGATGCTCGCCAAGCCATTGCTGCGCGGTATCGAAAAGTCGTGGATCTGCACGTCGAAAGCGATAGATTGACTGTTTACTGTCACCCACTAAAAATACACTGCGGTTGCGAATGTTTTCACCACTGGCAAGCTCTTGCAGGAGTGGCAGCAGCAGTCGCCACTGGGTTGGGTTGGTATCCTGGAATTCATCGACAAGCAGGTGATTAATCCGTTGGTCGAGCTTGTATTGAATCCAGTGTGCGTTGTTGTGGTGGTTGAGTAGCTGGAATGCACGCCACTCAAGATCCGCAAAATCAAGTAGGCGCTGTTCTTCTTTCATTGTCTGGTAGTGATGCAGGAGGCGTGACCCTGCCTGGTACCACGCAACAGAGCCGCGGTAGAGCTGGTGTCGATTGAGTTGATCCTGGTACTCAAGCAGTGCTTCGCAGATCGAGTGATGTATTTCCAGGAACAAGCTTTCTTCTGCCCCCATTGATTTTTTCTGAGCATTACTTTCTTTGCGTTTTCTGGGCTCACCTGTTGAGGTTAAAAACACGCCACGAATGATTGCAATGCGTTGTTGGGGTGGCACGGAATCGTCTTCAAGCATTTGCGTCAGCAGTGCTGCGTGGACGGCGTTGCCTTTGGTTTTATGTTTGCTTAACAGTGTAGAAAACTGCTGGCATTGCGTTAACCGAGCGTTGGTTAAAAAATCGATCTCGGGGGATGCTTCCAGGTTCGTTGAAATGCCCAATTGAGATATGAGTGTTTCCTGTGCATGGCTGAGTGGTTGGGCTTGTTGATCCGTGAATGCCCACCAGTCACTACGGTGCTGCAGGAACTGCTTCAGTGATGTTTCTGTGTTACTGATGCCACCACAGTGGCTCATCAAGGTTTCGAGTGCCTGTGCAGTCTCACCATCAGGTCGCTGGGTGGCTTCACTGAAGAGGGCGTCTAGCGCACGCTTTTCAAGCAGGCCACTGCTATCTAAAATTTCAAATCCAGGGGGAACGTCTGCTTCAAGTGGAAAGCGCCGTAGGATCTCCTGGCAAAAGGCGTGAAAGGTGGTGATGCGAAGCGGCTGCTCACAGCGAAGCAGGCGCTCATAGAGCGCTTGTGCTTTGAGTTGCATCGTCGGTGTGGGCTTTACACCGATTGCCTTGAGCGCGTCCTTCAATGCGGTTGGATTGAGTGACAGCAGTTCACCCAGGCGCTCGGTGATGCGGTGCTGCATTTCCGCAGCCGCTTTTCGTGTAAATGTGATGGCGAGAATGGTTTCCGGTGGCGTGTCTGATAGCAATAAGCGCAGTAAGCGGGTGATTAACAGATAAGTTTTGCCAGTGCCAGCGGAGGCTGTCACAGTGACATTGCGTTGTGGGTCACTTGCGAGTTGAGTTTTATCCATGTCACCTGATCATTTTTGATTGTAGTTTAGAGTATATCTGCTGAATTAAGGGCGATAGTTTTGTAGGACTTTTCTGATTAATTTGTCATGAAATAATACCTTAGCTTAAAGCCTGGTTTTTATGATTTTATAATTATTTACCCTAAGCTTTTGTATTTAATTAGTTATTTTTATTTTACTTTTAAGTTCGACATGCTTGTTTGATGAGAAAAGAGTGCAGTATGGCGAAAACTAGACTTAATATGTTCTGAAAAAAAGACGCTACAATTAGGGTCGAATAAGGATGTTCGTTGAATATTAAGCTCAGGATGGGTACTAAGGATGGATGTGCTGCAAGGGTTACAGTCAAGGATGAGGTAATAAGCGCAGGAGCGTACACCAGGGATGATGAGGTACATGGAAGTAAGTAGCTGATGCTGCTGAAGAAAGAAAGGGTGGTTCAGTTTAGCTGGGCTGCCCTTTCTTTTTGCTAATTGTGAAACCTTTTGTAGGATATTGATGGTAATTAAATAAGAGATTGTCCTTGTTCTGCGAAATAGAACCTTTATCTATACTCTGCTGTAAAAGTTAACTAATTGAATTTCATAGTTATTACTAATTATGTGGATTTGAGTTATGTTTTTAAGTCCTTATAATATCCTTTATACACAGTGAAATAGCAGCTTGTTATGGGTTGATGAATGGGGGTAGGTTGCAGCTGTTCCTGCGGCTGCGGGCTGTAGCTAGCAAGGATTACCTCAAGGATGTGGTGGCATGGATGCGACACGGATAGCTATTGTGTGAACAGTGGAAGTTGAACAGGAACATAAGAAGGTGGCTTAGGCCGCCTTCTTTTTTTGCAGTGTTTTAGGCAAACAATATTTGGATGAGCATTTATGAGCGGCATGATCGTCATTAATAATGTTTTTTAATAAATGTTTTGTGGCAGGCATCCGACTGTTTCATTAATAACAGTGGTACGTTCGAATACAGGATTGAATTCTTACGCCGATAACTAATAATAATTCGCCATGGTAGGCTCCGAATTTAAGAAGAGTCGTGTCTATTTTGAATATCAAAACGATTTATAGCACAGCAGAACCATTAAACTTCAATCGAAAGGTTGAGGCCGCGAAATCCTTACCTTCTTTTATCCTGCTTTTTCTTTTTTTGTTAACGCCGCTAGCTAGTTGGTCGGCTGCGACGGGTAGTTTTACGCAGTCAAATTGGGTGGGTGGGATACCTTTAACAAGTGGTGATTGCTCGACGGCGGGAGGTCTCTGGACGGGGAGTGAGTGTACCGCTGTTCACCCCGGTGACCAGACCGGCTGGAACGCCTATTCAAGCAAAGATGCCGACCTTCTTGTCGTCAATAGCGGTGCAGATTTACAGCTAGGCCCTACCCCTGACTCCACCACACAGACCTCACGGACGGATTTCACATTGGCAAGCGATACCTCGCGCACCCATACAACGAACAGTGACTTTTCGGTGGGCTCCACGCTCAGTAATATTCAGGTAACTGGTCAAGGCGTTATGCTCGATATCACATCGCAGTCTCCGAGCTGGACAGCCAACAGTGGATGGAATACCCCGGATATAGGAACCTATGCTACACCCGCTTTTGCCGATCTTGACGGCGATGGGGATTTAGATGCGTTGATTGGGGCTAACTCTGGCGTTGCCTATGGCTATCAAAATACAGGCACTAGTACGGCGCCAGTCTGGACCGCCCACAGTGCCTGGAACTCACCCGATGTTGGGAGCTATGTGAAGCCGGCCTTTGCCGACCTGGATGGCGACGGGGATATTGACCTGTTACTTGGGGAATCCAATGGTGTCTCCTATGGCTATGAGAATACCGGTAGTAGTGCCGCCCCGGTCTGGACCGCCAACAGCGCCTGGAACACAGTGGATGTCGGCTACTTTGTGGCACCAGCCTTTGCCGATCTGGATGGTGACGGCGATTTCGATCTATTGATTGGGGGTGACACAGGCATTGCCTATGGCTATGAGAACACCGGTAGTAGTGCCGCTCCGGTCTGGACCGCCAACAGCGCCTGGAACACACTGGATATTGGAGGGAATGCAGGACCAGCCTTTGCCGACCTGGACGGTGACGGGGACTTTGACCTGTTAATCGGTGAAACCCTTGGTGTTTCATTTGGCTATGAGAACACCGGTAGTAGTGCCGCCCCGGTCTGGAGCGCCAACAGCGCCTGGAATGCACCGGATGTGGGAAATATTGCAGCGCCCGCCTTTGCAGACCTCGACGGTGATACGGACATGGATCTGTTGATTGGATATTCCACTGGCCGTGCCACTGGCTATGAGAACACCGGCACCACCACCTTTGTACTCTCTGGCACGTTCACCTCATCCGTTGTCGATACCGGCACGCACAATGGGTTAAGCATCCTCAACTACACAGCCACCACACCTGCAAACACTACGACGATTATCGATGTCCGTGCCGGCAATACCGCCGTACCCGATGGCAGCTGGACCGCATGGCAGATGGGCGTCGCCAACGGCGGTGATATCTCGGCACTGGGCACCAACCGTTATGTTCAGTATCGCGGCAACCTCTCTACGACTGACACGGCGGTGTCACCGACGCTGGACGAAATGACAGTCCGTTATTTCAACTTTCCTTATGGGCCGGATCTCTACGTTACGGGTGAAGAGAAGGTGCGGCTAAGAACAGATTTTGTGCCCTATACTATCGGTAATCTAGCTGCGAATAGCCTGGCTAATATTTCGATGTCAGGCACCTACCTTTTTGGTAGTCATGATACTGGGAATTCAACATCAAGAATGCGAATCTTTGATGTGTCGGATCCAGCATTTCCAGTAGAGGTCACATCAACTGGCCATGGGGCTCGTATTTATGATGTCTTTGTAAGTGGGAATTATGCTTACGTTGCGGCTACTAGCAATGGACTTTCAATTGTTGATATAACGACACCAGGTAGCCCTCAGGTTTTGAGTTACTATGATACGCCTGGTTGGCTATGTCGGGTACATGTACAGGGGAATATCGCTTATGGTGCTGACTGGCGAGATAGCGGTCTCCAAATCCTTGATGTATCAAACCCGTCAGAACCTGTTTTTCTTGGCTCACATCTAACACCTGGTGATGGGTGCTCAGGGCTTTATGCCTCAGGGAGCCATGTCTATATGGCTGATGACGTACAGGGACTGGCCATTTTTGATGTATCAGATCCAACTGAACCGCTGTTAGTGCATACCATCGCTGGAACTGCCAATGATGTAATGGTACGTGGTAATTACGCATATGTAGTGGGATCAGGCCTTAAAATTTACGATATATCAACGCCATCGGCACCGGTGATCGTCGCTAATAACAGTGATGTGGCGGTCGGTAGTAAATTAGATCTTTTGGATGATTTTGCATATGTGATTGATGGCAGTGTCTTGAAGATTCTGGATCTATCGGACATTAGCAATCCGACTCAAATTGCCAGTCATGAAACGGCTTTGAGAGATGTTGAGGTTGTGAATGACCTGATCTATGCCGGCGCTTTAAGTGGTGTGAAGGTGATTTCACCTGGGCCGTATGTTTCGCCCGAGAGCTATATTTCATCAGTGATTGATGTGAATGAGCATCTGGGTTTTACAACACTGGACTACACTGCTAGTGTGCCAGTCAATACAACGCTGACATTTGATGTACGCTCAGGTAGTACTCTTATTCCAGACGGTAGCTGGAGTGGTTGGGTAACCGGTATAGCGAATGGTGGCAGTATTGCAGCTGTGCCGACGAATCGTTATCTACAGTATAGAGCGAATTTTGCTACGAGTGATTCTACGGTATCGCCTACCCTTGATGATGTCACTATTCACTTCAATCGTTATACTCATTCTCGATCGTTAATTTCTTCAGCCTATAACACAACAGATGCTAGTAATTTAATTGATAGCATTAGCTGGACTGAAACGCTTCCAGCTGGCACTGATATTCGTGTTCAAGTTCGTTCGGCATCGGACGTAGCAGGGGCCCCGGGTGTCTGGTCGGAATGGATTGGGCCAGATAGCAGTGCGAACAGTTACTGGAACTCAATCAATACGATGAATGGCGCTTGCGCTGGCACAGGAACAATTACTTGTGTACCCGCACCTGCCATTCGAGACCTACTTAACGATCAATGGATGCAGTATAAAGCTGAGCTATTTACAGCAGCTCCTGGTAGTACGCCAACATTCTCGGCCGTTACATTAAATTACGGAACGGGGACGTCAGCAGCTGGCTTCGTCACTGTCTCGCCAGTTGCTGGTTTAACTACAACAGAAGCGGGGGGTACCGCAGTATTCAGTGTGGTGCTTGATTCGATACCTGCCGCTGATGTCACACTTGCTTTGTATAGTAATGACCCAGGTGAAGGGCTTATTTCGCCTGTTTCATTACTCTTCAATAATTCAGACTGGAATGTTCCTAGAACCGTAACGGTGACAGGTCAGCATGATTTTGTTGATGATGGTGATATTGCTTATTCCGTTATCACAGGAACCACGATTAGTGGTGATCCTAATTTTGATGATATTAACCCAGCTAATGTTTCTTTGACTAATATTGATGATGATACAGCGGGTATTACGGTTGTTCCTGGCGCGAGCGTGATTACATCTGAAGATGAAACGACGGATACATTCACTGTGGTGCTTGACTCAGAACCCTTAAGTAATGTGGCTATTGATATTTTTAGTAGTGACAGTAGTGAGACGATTGCCGATCCTGCAATTCTAAACTTTACTGCAGGCAATTGGAGCGTTGCACAAACAGTGACGGTAACTGGGATAGATGATCTCGCTGTTGACGGCAATATCGAACACACAATTATCACTGCAGCAGCAGTCAGCTCAGACGGGCTTTATAGTAGTCGAAATGCGGATGATGTCACTGTCATCAATGATGATAACGATGTTGCAGATATATTAGTGACGCCTTCAAGTTTAACGACGAGTGAATCGAGTGGGGGAGCTGCATTTACGGTCAGGCTAACAGCGCAGCCAGCATCAAATGTATCGTTCTCTCTGGGTAGTAGTGATATGAGCGAGGGTATGGTGTCGTTGTTGGGCTCCTATTTTACCTTTACGCCAGGCGCCTGGAATGTAGAACAGATAAGTTCGGTAAGCGGGGTGAATGATTTTGAGGTGGATGGTAATGTCGCCTATACAATCGATCCAAGTCTTTTTTCAAGTTCGGATAGTGCGTGGAATAATGTGCAGCCCACCGCTATCCCTGTTACCAATATCGATAATGATGGATACGCGATTACCGTTACGCCCACACTAGCCTCCGTGGATCTTCAAACAACTGAGGATGGCGGTTGGCTTGAATTTATTATTCGTTTGTCATCAGCACCGACAGCCGATGTCACGATCCCTGTCTCGACCAGCAATGCCAATGAAGGTGTGACCGATGTGGCGAGTGTCACTTTTACCACAAATGACGATCCAATCGCGGGTAAAAAAATAAGAGTGGCAGGGGTTGATGATAGAGTCTTTGACGATAGTCAGGCATACAATCTAATCATCGGCGCGACGATTACCTCTGATTCAAACTTTAGTACTGACCCTGCTGATATTGCTTTATTAAATATCGATAATGAAATTCAGGAAATAATCCTGGAGCCTGATGTCAGTAGCGCAAATGCTGCTTATAGCATGGCCACTGGCGATATTAATAATGATGGCATCTCTGACCTTATTGTTGGTGCGCACACTGATTCAAATATCGGAAAAGTGCGTGTTTACTACGGTAGTGCAGCGGGTTATTCGACTACCCCAGACTGGATAGCACAGGGCGTTAATAGCTCAGATGAATTTGGCTATTCTGTGGCGGCGGCTGATGTTAATGGCGATGGTTATGATGATGTGATTGTCGGTGCGCGTTATGCCGATAATGGCCTTACAAACGAGGGCCGTGTTTTTGCTTATTATAGCTCTCCAACGGGGCTCCCTGATGCGGATAGTGATGAGGTAGCTTTAATTAGTGATGCGAGCTGGATTGCGGATGGTGATTACAATGCGGGTTACTTTGGAAATGCTGTTGCGCGAGCGGGTGATGTCAATAAAGATGGCTACGAAGACATTATCGTTGGCGCCCATAATTTCACCAATGATCAATCTGCTGAAGGACGTGTTTTTGCTTACTACGGCTCTGCCTCTGGTTTGCCCTATACCGATTGCGCCCTGTTAGGCGACGGCATTGCTCACCCCTGCGAGGCAAACTGGGTAGCCGAAAGTGACCAGGCGAGTAGTGCGTTTGGTGCAACGCTTGCCGCTGCGGGTGATGTTAATGGTGATACCTATGATGACATCATGATAGGCGCTTACAACTATGATAATGGTTCAGGAAATGAGGGGCGTGTGTTTGTCTATTATGGTTCGGCAAGTGGCTTGCCATACACTAATTGTGGGGCGCTAACGGATAATATTGCGCATGGATGTGAAGCGGCGTGGACTGGGGAAAGTGATCGAGGTGGTGCTAATTTTGGTATAAGCATGGCTAGTGTCAATGTCAATAATGATGCTTATGGCGATATCGTAGTCGGTGCCCACTTTTATAATAATGGGCATTACCGAGAGGGCGCCGCTTATGTTTTCCATGGCTCTACGACAGGGCTACCTGATGCAGATTTAGATGGGGAGGCCCACCCTGGTGATGCTAGCTGGCTAAAGGAAAGTAATCTCGTGAACGGCTATTTTGGCTCGTCTGTTGCTAATGCAGGGGATTTTAACGGTGATGGATATGACGACATTTTAGTCGGTGCATATTATTACCTTTTTGGTGCTTCTGACCGGCCAGGGCGGGCCTTCATTTATTTTGGATCAGCATCGGGTGCTTCTCTGACTGCTGGCTGGGAAGGAAGCTCTTTAAGCGGCGGTTCACATAATGATTATTTTGGACGATCCGTACTTGGCCTGGGTGATTTAAATAGTGATGGTTTTGATGAGTTTGCGATTGGTGCTAGTGGTTATGATAACGCTCAAATTAGTGAAGGCGCAGCATTTGTTTACCTAAGAAATTTTGAAGCGCCAGGTTTTGTGGTTGTACCCAACTCAACAATTAGCACGACAGAGTCTGGTGGTGAGGCCACTTTTACTGTACGCCTGTCAATGCCTCCAACGGATGATGTTTCGTTTACGCTATCGAGTAATGATTTGACTGAAGGAACGGTTTCTCCCACTTCTTTAACTTTTACACAAACAGACTGGATGACACCTCAGGTGGTGACGGTAACAGGGGTTAATGATGCGCTAACAGATGGCAATGTTGCTTACATTATCGATACTAATGCAGCAACGAGTGCGGATGCCGGTTATGACACACTTGATCCACCCAATATTGACGTGGTTAATGTTGATAACAACGTTCCTCAGACAATCACGATCACAAATAGTGGGGATGCGGTTGAGAAAACAGGCAGTAGTGCATTTACGCTGAGTCGCAATGGTGAAATCACGGCCGACTTACCCGTTTATTATAGTCTGAGTGGTACGGCTACTGCCGGTACCGATTATCAATCACTCAGCGGTATTGCAATTATTCCGGCGGGTAGTGTGAGTACCACTGTCACTGTGCAGCCGATTAATGATTCTTTTGATGAGCTTGATGAAACGATTGTCGTCACAGTCACTTCTGATGTGGCTTATTTTATTGCCCCTTCAGGCAATACAACCATTACGATTATTGATGATGATACCGTTGGGATTTCCATCTCAAATACCACAGGTGGCGTGACAACAGAGCTTGGTGGTACCAGTTCTTTCACGGTTAAACTGGCAACCCAGCCGGCAGCTGGTGTTGATATCAACTTTGTCAGTAATGACACTACTGAAGGTGTTATTTCTCCTTTTTCACTGTCATTCACCACCTCAAACTGGGGAGTGGCGCAAACCATTATTGCAACAGGCCAGAGCGATAGTATTGTTGATGGTGATATTAGTTACACCATTTCTGCCACCTCGGTAGTCAGTGCTGACGCTGATTATAATGGCGTAACTGCACCGATCGTTACCATGACAAACCTTGATGACGGCAGTCGTGCCACGGTAAGCCTTACTGCAAACCGGGCTAGTGTCGATGAGGCGAACGGCATGGCGGAGTATACGATTACGCGAACTGGTCCGACGGATGATCCGCTAAGAGTTTTTTATTCGATTGTCGGCAGTGCGCAAGAATCGATAGATTTTGTCACGCTTGGAACCAGTGCGACGATACTGGCTGGCGATAGCAGTGTGAAAGTATTTATTGATCCGCTGCAGGATGCATTGGCTGAAGGGGATGAAACCATCATCTTTACTTTAGTCAATGGTTCCGATTATCTAGTTGCGAATCCTGCGAGTGCGACGGTAACCATTGTCGACGATGACAGTCCGACATTGGCTCGGGCAAGCTTTGCAATCGATCAGTTAGTGGGCGAGGGTGAGACTTTTAGCCTCTCTGCTGAGTTAAACCGGCCCGCATCTAGCTACCCTGTTTCTATCCCATTCACGTTAACGGGATCGGCAACCAACCCTGATGATCACAATGCGGTGGCAGGTACGCTGGTTATCAATTCGGGCCTGAGTGGTAGCGCAGGCCCTTTTAATGTCGTTGCCGATGGGACGCCTGAAGGTGATGAAACCATTATTTTTACCATGGGGCTACCGACAGGAGTGGTTCGCGGTGAGCACGTGATCCATACCGTTACAATTACTGAGGTGAATGTGAAGCCTGTCGTGAGTCTGGTTGCTCAGCAATCGGCAGTAGATACGCGAATGGTGGTGACTGGTGATGGCAATGTCACCGTGACTGCGACTGTGGATGATCTTAATCTGACTGATACACATAGTTACTACTGGGATCTGTCAAACATTGCGCTGATCAATATTCCCGAGGCTTCAACGGATGACCCGACAACATTTGTGTTTGATCCCACGTTACTGACACCGGGTTTTTATGCTGTTCGTTTGAAGGTTACAGATGATGGCATCGGTGAACTGTTTACTGAAGTTGAACTGCTTTTAGAGGTTGTTTCCACGGCGCCCATATTGTCTGTAGCAATCGATAGTGATGGCGATGGTGTGATGGATGCTGCTGAGTCGTTTACTGATGGTGATGGCGACGGCATTGCAGATTACCTTGATGATTCGGCTATTGCCGGTAATGCACTACAACTGATAGCTGGTGTTAGCGGTAGCTATATGATGAGAACAGAAGCGGGCTTAACGCTGCGCCTTGGTGAGACATCATTTGCGGCTAACGCAAGCAGTGCTCAAGTCACGATTGATGAAATTGCCGCATATGGGGGGGGTGAAGGCGTGCCGGGTGATTCATCCGCCACAGACAGTGTGCCGAATACCGGTGGATATTTTGATTTCGAGGTTGCTGGCTTATCGCATCCCGGTCAGTCAGTTCATATCGTGATTCCTCAATTGGCACCGTTACCTGAAAATGCAGTGTATCGGAAATATTTCCCGGCTAGTGGTCGTGGTTGGCAGGATTTTGTCGTTAATGGCGCAAACGTATTGGCTTCTGCTGCGGGAATGCCTGGAGAATGTCCGCTGCCAGGCAGTGCCTTCTACAGTGCGGGGCTCCAGGCAGGTCACTATTGCGTTCAGTTGACCATTGAGGATGGTGGGCCGAATGACGTAGACGAAATTGCCAACTATGTGATTCAGGATCCAGGTCAATTTGGTGAGATTGCTGTTGCTGTCGAGATACCCGCGCAGCAAGCGCCAGTTAATGTTAATGGGAATACTAATGGTGGTGGCGGTACCCTGGGTGTCGGTTTGATATTGTTAGTTTCTGCACTGTTTCTTTCTGCAAATACGGTTCGTAGGCAAAAAAGCCTTGCTCCACTATGTGGGTTGACGATTGTGTTTTTCATATGGCCGCATAGTAGTCAGGCTGAATTTATTCTGGATTTTAAACCGAAGACTGAAACGGGCGAGATTACATCAGCGATTGTTAGTATGGCTGGTCAGGCATGCCCATCGAATGCCGGTTCTACTGGCTGCTCTGGGCATACGCCTTTTCTTTTGGGTGATGCCGGCGATGTTGCCGGGCCAGGTGAGCAGGCTGAATTTGTAACAGACCCAGATACAGGGATTTCATATATCCATATTGTGATGGGCGACCTGGCTGATGGATTTATTCAGGAGCTATATATAGAAATGACTGGTAATACGGCTACCTACGGTAGTTTTTTAGGTGGTGCTGGTGTGATGCTTGGTGGGGCATTTGGCGGTAATCAAGGTTCCGCAGGTAACAGGGCGGGCAATGCGGCTAACCCGCTGGGTAATGATCAAAGTGCAACTGGAAGTGGAACCGCGAATCCATCTAAGGTGATTATGCGTCAAATTGTTAATGATGGTGAGATGAGTATGGAGTTTCTTAAGGATAAGTTTGATCGTAAACCGGTGATTGCCCAGGCACTGAATTCACCGGGGATTTACGCAACCTCTATTATTGATATGAGGAATAGCACCTACTCTGATATGAATACGCCTGGTATCGCGATGCATACGATGGTATTGAATGGTCCTGACCTGCCTGATGACAATGGACAGTTCAATACGCTTACTGGTAGCCAAAATGGAGACGTTACAGCGGGGCGTTTCATATACACACCAGGTACTGGGCCTGGTGGCGCTGATGGTGTGTACGAGTATCTAGATTCCTCTACTGGCTTTGATATGTCTAACGTAAGCTGGGAATCCTACTTTGATGCCGAAGATCCAAGCAATATCTGGGCATATCCTGGTGCAAAACCTAACTAGTGCCGCGTAACATTGCTGCTGCCATGTTTTTTAACTATCTGATATTGTTTGGCTTATTATAATTTTACGTGGGCTTTCTCAATTATGACAATTCTGTAACATAACTGTCATATAACTCGATTATCCTTGCGCCATGAATAGTTCAGGTGATAATCAGGCGGCTGGCCTTTTTACCAGCGAAGCCTCCGCCAACCATCGTCGTCGACGTAAGGTTAAGGATACTTTAACCCGCTATGCGGTTGGTGTTGGCGGTATTAGTGTCATCATCGCGATCGTATTAATCTTCTTTTATCTGCTATTCGTTGTTTTACCGCTTTTCCAGTCCGCTGACGTTGAGCAGCGTGCAAGCTATAGCACACCAGGTGCCGCGCAGGATGAGACGCTTTATTTAGCGATGGAAGAACAGGCCGAGATTGGGGTGCGTTTTACCACTTCAGGCAAGGCTATCTTTTTTGATCTGGCCAATGGCGAGCTAATCCTTGATGAGCATCTGTCGATCCCTGAAGGGGTCACGATTACCTCCTTTGCAAAGGGGGCTATGGATCAAGGATTGATTGCATTAGGCCTCTCCAATGGTCAGGCGCTGGTATTAAGACATACTTACCGGGTCACGTATCCTGATGATAAGCGCCAGATCGTGCCGCAAATTAAGTATCCGCTGGGTGAAGAGCCGCTTGAGATCAGCGATGACGGATCAGCTCTCACGCAGATTGCCTTTCAAAGCAATGAAGAGCAAACAACTTTTGCAGTGACGACCGACGATGGACGGCTATTGCTCAGTGCATTCATTGCTGAAGAATCAATGTTCGATGACGTACCTGAACTTGAGCAGTTTACTAGCGAGCTTGAGTTGTCGGGTAGCCCGATTCTAAAGCTTTTGATGGACCAGGATAACCAGAATCTCTATGTCGTGGATCAAAATAATGCCCTGACCTATTTTGATATTAGTGATGCAGAGTCACCAGAGAAACTATATCAGATTAACATTAGTGATAACGGACGAGATGTCAGCTCGGTTGAATTTTTAACCGGCACGATCTCACTGATTATTGGCTACGACGATGGCCATCTGAGTCAGTGGTTTCCGGTGCGGAATGCGAATGACCAGAAAGTGATGACAAACATTCGTAGTTTCGACAATCAACAAGCGAATGGCAATGCGATTAATTCGATTGCTGCAGAGTTTGATCGAAAAGGTTTTCTGGTCGCAGATTCAAATGGACGCGTTGGTATCTACCACTCCACGGCTGCACGTAATCTTGGGGTAATCGAACTTTCATCCCACGCGGTTAAGCACCTTGCCATCGCGCCGCGTGCTAACTGGATGCTGGCTGAAGATGAAAGCGGACAGCTTCAGCTTTGGCATATTCATAACGATCACCCTGAAATTTCCTGGAATTCGCTTTGGGGGAAGGTGTGGTATGAGAGCTACCCTGAGCCTGATTACATCTGGCAGTCTTCATCGGCTTCAAATGATCACGAGCCAAAACTAAGCCTGGTACCATTGTCGTTTGGTACCTTGAAGGCCGCCTTTTATGCGATGTTGCTCGCCGCACCGCTTGCGATTCTTGGCGCACTGTTTACCGCCTATTTTATGGCGCCTAAGATGCGCAACGTGGTCAAACCTAGCATTGAAATCATGGAAGCATTGCCGACCGTGATTCTTGGTTTTCTGGCGGGACTATGGCTTGCACCACTCATCGAGACTCACCTGCCTGGTGCTTTTAGTCTGTTGCTACTGATGCCAATCGGTATCTTATTGTGCGCATTGGGATGGGGGATGATGCCGCGTAGTGTCCGCCACGTAATCCCGGAAGGATGGGAAGCGCTGCTGTTAATCCCAGTGGTGATTTTTGTTGGTTGGGGCAGTATTGCGATGAGCCCTGCGTTGGAGTCGCTGCTGTTTGATGGCAATATGCGCCACTGGATGTCGGAAGAGATGGGCGTTGGTTTTGATCAACGTAACTCAATCATTGTTGGACTCGCGATGGGCTTTGCGGTTATTCCTACCATTTTCTCGATCGCCGAGGATGCGATTTATGGGGTGCCACGCCATCTATCTCAGGGTTCACTGGCGCTTGGCGCAACCCCATGGCAGACCATGATTTTTGTGGTACTGCTAACCGCGAGCCCGGGTATCTTTTCGGCGCTGATGATTGGTATGGGCCGCGCGGTGGGTGAAACGATGATTGTATTGATGGCGACCGGTAATACGGCGGTGATGGATTTCAGTATTTTTGAAGGGATGCGTACCCTGTCAGCCAATATTTCGGTCGAGATGCCTGAGGCCGAAGTGGATAGCACTCACTACCGAGTCCTATTCCTCGCCGCATTGGTACTGTTTATGTTTACCTTCTTCTTTAACACTATCGCAGAGATTGTTCGACAGCGTCTGCGTAAGAAATACAGCACGCTGTAATCAACTGAGTGATATAGAAAGCATATGTCTGCAAATAATAATACAAACGTTGGCTGGTTCAGAAGCGGTACCCCGTGGGTCTGGATGAGTGCTGGTGCTGTCAGCATCTGTCTGGTAATGGTGTTTGGCCTGTTGATCCTGATCGCGGCTCGTGGTCTTGGTTATTTCTGGCCAGCGGATATCGTGGCGATGGATTATGTCGAGCGTGATGGCTCCGAAATTCGCGTGATGGGTGAACAGCGCGAAACGGAAATGATACCGCTGGAACGCTTGATGGATGCTGGTTTTAAACTTGAAAATCACCAGGGTGATGTTGAGCGTCATCTGCTAAAAATCGGTAACCGAGATCTTTATGGGATTGATTTTCGCAGTGTGATTGAGCCTGGGGTGAGTAATCGCAGGACGCCTCAAGGTGTCATCGCAATTGAACGTCATGAATGGGGGAACTTTTACGGTTTCCTTCAAGCGGTCAAAGAAGCGGGTGTGGTGGTTGCTGATGGAGATGCAGCACACGCCGCGCTCAAAACTCGCCTTAATCGTGCACTGACATTACATGATGAAATAAAGCATATTGAAAAAATTGAGATCGGGGCGATTAACTATCAGTTGGAACGTCTTCGTCTGAAACAGCGCAAACTGGAACTGAATAATTCGTTTGATGCGCAGCGTGAACAGGAGATGGCGGCAGAGCGTGCTGAAGAAGAGAAACGCTACGAGGTACTGCAACAGAAACTGATGGATCTCTATGAGCAGATCAACCGTGATTCCATTACGGTTGTTTCTGTAGATGATCGTCCTGTCGAAATTAATCTCTCTAAAATTGTCCGTACCTTTTATCCAAATGAGATGGGGACTGGTGACAAACTGCAGCATTACTTCATGAAGGTGTGGGAGTTCCTGAGCGACGAACCACGTGAAGCGAATACTGAAGGCGGTATCTTCCCGGCAATCTTCGGTACGGTATTAATGGTTATTTTGATGGCGATTCTGGTGACGCCGTTTGGTGTAGTGGCCGCCATTTATCTGCGTGAGTATGCGACGCAGGGGCCTGTCACGCGTGTGATTCGCATTGCGGTTAATAACCTGGCGGGTGTGCCGTCCGTTGTCTATGGGGTCTTTGGACTTGGCTTTTTTGTCTATTTCCTCGGTGGTAATATTGATGCGCTATTTTTCCCAGAAGCGGGACCCGCGCCAACCTTTGGTACGCCGGGTATTCTGTGGTCATCGTTAACGTTGGCGATATTGACACTGCCAGTTGTGATTGTGGCGACGGAAGAGGGGCTTTCCAGGATTCCACTTGCGGTGCGTGAAGGCAGCCTGGCACTGGGTGCGACAAAAGCTGAAACGTTATGGCGTATTGTGATCCCGATGGCGAGCCCGGCATTAATGACGGGTTTGATTCTTGCGGTAGCACGTGCGGCGGGTGAGGTGGCACCACTGATGCTTGTCGGTGTTGTGAAGCTGGCCCCCTCGATGCCGTTGGACGGTAACTTTCCGTTCCTTCATTTAGATCGTAAGTTTATGCATTTAGGTTTTCATATTTATGATGTAGGCTTTCAGAGTCCCAACGTAGAAGCGGCACGGCCACTGGTCTATGCCACCGCGTTACTATTAGTGTTGGTGATTGTGATACTAAATTTAGCGGCGATTCATATTCGGAATCGTCTGCGCGCGAAATATCAGTCAGTATAAATAAGTGAATCCAGTTTTACTGGAACACAGGTAATTGAATCATGAATGACAGTAAACAAAAAACACACGCCATTGACATGAGCGCCCTGGGGCGCAGTAATGCCGGGCTTAACCTTGAAAATGAAGAGACGGCGATTAGCGTTAACTCACTCAAGCTTTTTTATGGCGACAAGCAGGCGCTTAATGGGGTTGATATGCAGATCCCTAAAAATCGCGTCACGGCATTTATTGGCCCCAGTGGCTGTGGTAAATCGACTCTGCTGCGCTGTTTTAATCGGATGAATGATTTGATTGATGGTTGTCGCGTTGAAGGTGAAGTCTCTATTGATGGTGAAAACATCTACGGTAAAGCGGTTGATGTAGTTGATCTGCGTCGCCGTGTCGGCATGGTGTTTCAGAAGCCTAATCCATTTCCCAAATCGATTTATGAAAATGTTGCTTACGGTCTGCGCCTGCAAGGAGTTAAAGATCGCCGTATATTAGACGAGGTGATCGAGCACTCGCTAAAAGGGGCGGCACTATGGGATGAAGTGAAAGATCGCTTAAACGAAAGCGGCATGGGGCTTTCCGGTGGTCAGCAGCAGCGTCTGGTGATTGCGCGTGCAATTGCAGTCGAGCCGCATGTATTGTTACTTGATGAGCCTGCGTCGGCACTTGACCCGATTTCGACCCTGAAGCTTGAAGAGCTTATTTACGAGCTAAAAGAAAAGTATACGATTGTGATCGTGACACATAACATGCAGCAGGCAGCACGTGTCTCGGACTATACTGCCTTTATGTTTATGGGCGATAAGATTGAATTTTCTGATACTGATACACTGTTCACCAATCCACGCGAAAAGCGTACAGAAGATTATATTACTGGGCGTTATGGTTAGGCTATAGCCGAATGCGAATCACAGAGGTCATCATATGGAAAACATGAATATAGGTCATCACATCTCACGCCAGTTCAATGAGGAACTTGAGGACGTGCGTAATCAGGTGTTGATTATGGGCGGATTGGTTGAGCAGCAAGTCGCTGATGCGGTTAAATCACTGGTGGAAGGCGATAGGCGGCTTGCACAGGAAGTGATCGAAAATGACCATCAGGTGAATGGTCTGGAAGTTGCGATTGATGAAGAATGTACCCAGATTCTTGCGCGTCGTCAGCCTGCAGCGAGTGACCTGCGATTGGTGATTGCGGTGATTAAAACGATCACCGATCTTGAGCGTATTGGCGATCAGGCAGAAAAGATTGCGCGCATGGGGCTGCATCTGGCTGAAATGGAACGACCAAAAGGGCAGTACTACGAAGTGCAGAGCCTTGGTGAGCGTGTGGCCAAAATGTTGCACCAGACTTTAGATTCATTTGCGCGAATGGATGTAGATGCGGCGATTAAGGTGAGCCAACAAGATGACAAGATCGATCATGAATATGACGGCATCATGCGCACGATGGTGACCTTCATGATGGAAGACCCTCGTTCAATTAAACGCTCACTGGATGTTATCTGGTCTGTGCGTGCGTTAGAGCGGGTGGGTGATCATTCAAAAAATATCTGTGAATATGTGATTTATCTGGTGAAAGGTAAAGATGTGCGCCATACAGAGTATATGAAAAAGGCAGTTCAAGATTAAACGCTAGCCAAGCTTTTTGAATTGACGTCATAAAGCCGCCATTGTGCGGTTTTATTTTTCCTGAGCCTGGAATAAAAAAATGGCGGCGCATCAATGCGCCATCAGGGGTATGTGAGCAATGTACTTTAAGTACAAAGTCATTTCCTTTTACCTGCATGTGGCATAAGCCAACGCTTTCCTTATATAACCAAATTAGCGGCAGGAGAGGGAGGGGGGGCTGCCGCATGAGTATTATCTAGGGGCACACTTTAACTAATTCAAGGGCAATGTATGAGTTATTGCTAATAAGCTAGCTCATCCTACTTCCCCTGTAGCATGATCTCATGCACATTGGCCACAAACGCTTCGTGTACAATTCCTTAATGATTCAATATATCGATTTTCCTGTTCAAAAAAACAACAACGTAGAGCAGTGTGCCCGGATATTTCACGGTCGCGGAGGAGGCTACGCAGGCTTTGAGCATGTTGTGATTGAGTGGTTGCCACCTGTTGCGTTGATCGTGCTCTACAAAGAAGAGAGTTACTCATGGACGATGTCGTTAGCTAAGGCCTTACAGGATAACCTTTCATCATGCGTTTCCGTGCAGGTTCAATATCGTTGTCGAGCAAAATCGCCGATTGAAGTTGTGTTGGGTGATGAGATCAGCGGGCTGGTGGTCGATGAGTGTGGCCTGAAGTTTCATATTCAGTTACGACGATCGCAGAATATTGGGTTATTTCTGGATATGCGCAATGGACGACAGTGGGTAAGGGGTGCGGTGGCTGGTAAAAATGTCTTGAATCTTTTTGCCTATACCTGTGCCTTTTCAGTTGCTGCGATAGATGGTGGTGCACGTCAGGTAGTCAACCTTGACCTGAGTAAGGCATCGCTGAGTCGGGGGCGAGAAAACCATCGTCTAAATGGTCATGACACCTCGAATGTCATCTTTCAGGGGGTGGATATTTTTAAATCATTTTCACGTATCAGGAAATATGCGCCATATGATCTGTTGATTTGCGATCCACCTGATTTTCAGAAAGGCAGTGTCAATGCGGAACGTGATTATAAAAAAATTCTGCGACGGGTACCTGAGTTAATGAGTCCCGGCGGGCAGTTAATGCTATGTCTAAACTCTTTTCGTCTAGATGAAGGTTTTTTACATTCACTAGTGGATGAGTTATCTCCTGGATATTGCTTTGTAGAAGAGGTAAAGCCACCGGCGGTGTTTGTCGATGCGGTAGCGGGGAGTGGCTTAAAGGTGCTGGTTTTTAAGGATTGTCAGTAGCGTTATCGAAGTTACCTACGCATATTAAAAATGGGCCGGGATGTTTTGGTATTTAGATTTACTGTTGTGATGGATTGAATATTTGGAGGTGGGAGGTGTCTCATGCCAATAAAATTAAATTATTGATTGGTCTGGTTTTGGTGGCTATTTCTGCTGCTTTCTTTATTGAAGCGATTCCGCAGGATCTTGCTTATCACCAGTTCTCCGATGCAAATAGTTTATGGGGGATTCCGAACGGCTGGAATGTACTCTCCAATCTTCTGTTTATGATTGCAGGCTTACGTGGCTTGATTATGTTGGCGCGATTAAACAACGATGCGATAACAGGCGTGATTAAAAACATATCGCTACTATTTTTTATCGGTCTATTCTTGACCGGTATAGGCTCTGGCTATTATCACCTTGGACCAACAAATGTGACCTTGGTATGGGATCGCTTGCCGATGACTATCGCCTTTATGGCATTTTTTAGCTTTGTGCTGTCGATGCATATTAGTAAACGTGTTGGGTGGTTGTTGCTTTGGCCGCTGATTCTTGTTGGAATTGCTTCGGTATTATACTGGGCCTTTACCGAGTCTATCGGTGCGGGTGATTTGCGTTTTTATGCCGCAGTCCAGTTCCTGCCGATGTTGCTGATACCCGCCATTATGTTGATGTTCCCTTCAGATCATTATCAATCACGTTATGTGTGGTGTGTGATTGGTGTATATCTTGCGGCGAAGGTGAGTGAGTATTTTGATTATGAACTATATGCATTGATTGGTGTGAGTGGTCACAGCCTGAAACATGTGATTGCCGCGTGCTCTGGCATCGCCTTCTTCTATGCGATAAAAAGTATTACTATCAACAAGAAGTGACCGATTAATTCGATTCATGAAAAAATGGCTATTTTTCCCCGCTGAAAGGTTGGTAAATCAGGTCAGCAAAGGTAAGCTTACAATTGATTATGATTTTCAGCATGTTTATCAATCAAGACGGAAACCATTATGAGCAATAGATACAATAATATTCTTGAAACTATCGGCAACACGCCGGTGGTTAAAATCAATAAACTGGCGCCTGAAGGGGTAAATCTCTACGCTAAAATCGAAGCGTTTAACCCAATGGGGTCAGTAAAAGATCGCCTGGCGATTGGTGTGATTGAGGCGGCTGAAAAGAGTGGTGCATTAAAACCGGGTCAGACGGTTATTGAGGCGACCAGTGGGAACACCGGCATTGGACTGGCAATGGTCTGTGCTCAGAAAGGGTATCCGCTGGTGGTGACAATGGCAGAAAGTTTTAGTGTAGAGCGTCGTAAGCTGATGCGTTTTCTTGGTGCTCAGGTAGTGCTAACGCCTGCGGCTAAAAAAGGAACGGGTATGCTGGCTAAGGCGGTTGAGCTAGCTAAAGAACATGGCTGGTTTCTGTGCCGTCAGTTTGAAAACGAAGCCAATGCCGATTACCATTCGCAGACAACCGCCCGTGAAATCATCAACGATTTCGCTGATGAGAAGCTTGATTACTGGGTGACGGGTTATGGTACTGGTGGCACGCTAAAGGGTGTCTCTCGTGTGCTTAAGGCTGAAAGCCCTGAGACCAAAATTATTGTGGCAGAGCCAGCCAGCGCGCCAATCGTTAGCAGCGGCACGCCACAGGAGCTTGATGAAAAAGGCAATCCAATCAGTCATCCTGATTTTACACCGCATCCTATGCAGGGCTGGACGCCTGATTTTATCTCAAAGCTCACTAGCGATAGTGTCAGCGCAAATATGATTGATGAGATGCTGACCATCGATGGTGCCGATGCAATACGCTGTTCAAAAGCACTGGCGACACAGGAAGGTATCTTTGTTGGTATCAGTGCCGGTGCGACTTTGTCGGCGGCGCTTGAAGTGGCGAAGAAAGCCCCTAAAGGTAGTAATATCCTGTGTATGTTACCTGATACGGGTGAACGTTACCTGAGTACGCCACTGTTTGCTGATGTCGCGATTGAGATGAGTGAAGCTGAACTGGAAATTTCTAATTCAACGCCTAATTTTCAGTTTGATACCCCATCTGCGTAATGGCCATATAGTGATTGTATGATCTGTTATCTCGGCATGAATCTGCCGGGATGATAGATGTTCAGACAGGTTGTCTATTACGTGCCATCAGCGCGTGGCCCAGAATAATTTTAAATAGAGTTTTTTATGCCAAAAGCGAGTGATCTAAAAAAAGGTTCAGTGGTTGAGATTAATGATCAACCCTACATAGCAGTGAACATTGATGTGCAGAACCCTTCGGCCCGTGGTGCATCGACGTTGTATAAAGTACGTTTTAATCATGCCCGGACCAGGCAGAAAATGGAGCAGACCTTCAAAGGGGATGATTTTCTCAAAGCAGTCGACATGATGAGGCGTAGCGTACAGTTCTCTTATATGGACGGTGATGACTATGTCTTTATGGATACTGAGGATTACCAGCAATTCACCATCAACGGTAGCGAGTTGAGTGATGTTGCGGCTTATATTACGGACCAGCTTGAAGGGATGGTGGCGATGTTGATTGATGATGAGTTGATCGGTGTTGAGCTGCCCCAAACGGTCGAACTTGAGATCACCGAGACTGCACCGGGGATTAAAGGGGCAAGTGCGACTAGCCGTACCAAACCGGCGACGCTTTCTACCGGAATCGAGGTTCAGGTGCCGGAATACCTCACCACCGGTGAAGTGATCAAGCTCAATACCGCAACGGGCAAGTTTATGTCGCGTGCGTAGTTTCCCTGTTGAATTGCTTATGTATTAATATTTCTATCTATTATCAATGCGAGGATATCTGTGACTAAGTTGGATAATGACAAACTGAACCAGGTCGTTGCCGATTCTCGTCGTGCGAGAGAACAGAGTGATAAAGGTTATCGTGAAAAGGCACTGAAGATGTATCCGCATATTTGCGGGCGCTGTTGCCGTGAATTCGATCGTACTAACTTGCAGGAACTAACGGTTCATCACCGCGATCACGATCATGATAACAACCCAGCTGATGGCTCAAACTGGGAGTTGTTGTGTATCTATTGCCATGACAATGAACACCAGCGTCAACTTGAGGCGCATCAGGGCAATATCGGCACGGGCGGAACGAAAGGGGACGCAGCCACATTCAGCCCCTTTGCCGGACTTAAGTCAAAATTAAAATAAGACACCGCGATCGCTAATTTTTAATGCGCTGGTGTGGCTTATTCCCTTTGTATTTTAATGGTTAATTGGCTCAGCTATGCTTAATATGATCGTCAGCTGGATATTCATATAAAGTTTTATTTTATGCGTAGTTTTTGGTAGGTTATGGGTGTTATGAAGATACTCTTTACAGGCCTATTAATTACGACAGCCAGTGGCTGTACTCAAACCGAGAACGGTTTGCTGTTTGGTGTGCCTGATTATGAAAAAAGAGAGATTGCTGTTTCACAGTTAGACCTTGATATTATCTTAAGTGCAAGCAAGTTACTTGAGAATGAAGCTGCGTGGGCAAAGGGTGCAGTCAGTCAATGTGATGAGTCAGCTGGAAAATTCAACCTATACTGCGCATTAGAGCTAGCCTCAATAGAGGTGATGGGTGAATATGTTCACCGCCAACCAGCCCTGCAGGAAGTGCGATTTGCGATAGACGATCATTACCGTGAGCGCTGGACGCTACATCGCCTGGCTGATTTTAATGGTCATGATGAAACAACGTTTGATGATGTTAAGTCCGTTATTGAGATTGCGAGTCAGCGCATCAAGTCGAAGTTGCAGAGACCTGTTATCACTCACTAGCCTGTTTGTGATATTCATCAACCCTGGTTCGAAGCGCTTTTTTTCGTTCATCAGAAGCAAAACTGCCTTCGATTGAGTTATGCACCAGTGTGACAATATCATTATGTGACAACCCTAATGCATCCTGTACCACTGCAAAATTCTCATTAATGTAACCGCCGAAATAGGCTGGGTCATCCGAATTAACAGTCGCTTTAAGCCCAAGATTTAACATTTTTTTTAGCGGATGCGCCACCATCTCACTGATGACCTGTAGCTTGTCATTACTCAGTGGGCAGACGGTTAAGGTCACTTCATCATCAACTAAACGTGCGATCAACGTAGTGTCTTCAAGCGCGCGATTACCGTGATCGACTCTATCAACTTCAAGTAGATCCAGCGCTTGCCAAATATATTCAGGAGGACCTTCCTCTCCCGCATGAGCAACCACCTTTTTATTGGCAGCCTTTGCCATCGAAAACAGATGTTGAAATTTCGAGGGTGGGTGACCAAGTTCTGAACTATCCAGTCCCACGCCGATGAACTTATCGAGATATGGCTGTGCCTCCTGCCAGGTGTTAATCGCATCTTCTTCACTGAGGTGGCGTAGGTAGCTCATGATTAACCCGCTGCTGATGCCAAATTGCTCCTGGCCATCTTTGAGCGCACGATCAATGCCATTGATGACGGTTCCAAATGGAATGGCTCTACAGGTATGCCCTTGAGGGTCAAAAAATATTTCAGTATGCACGACATTTTGTTCATCGCACTTCATCAAGTACGCCATGGTTAAATCATAAAAGTCCTGTTCTGTTTGCAGTACATTCATCCCTGCATAATAGATATCGAGGAATTCCTGCAGGTTGTCAAAGTCATAAGCCTGAGAGAGTTGCTTTGCAGAGTCGAAGGTTATTTTGATACTGCCGCCTTCACTGTGTACCGGTACGATGCCAATGCTGGATGCCTTCTTAGCGAGTTTTTCAATCGCGGCTATTTCATCATCATTTTGTGGCGCTGACCTTTGGATCATAACCTCTTGTTTATTTCGCCTGGCAATTTCAAATACCAGATCAGGCTCAAGGCTTCCTTCAATATGGAGGTGTAGCTCTACTTTGGGAATGCCGTGAATATAATCGATGATATTTTGTGGAGTTGTCATGTTAAGTGCTATCCGTGATTACTGAATTAAGGAACCTTTGATTAATTGTCATTGCGAGAAGCGAAGCGACGAAGCAATCTCATCACTCGATGATTCTTATAGGGTCGAGATTGCCGCGCTTTACCCCAAGGGCACTTCCTTTGGGCGCGCTCGCAATGACATACAATGCAATTAATCAAAGGTTCCTTAGCTTTAATTCAAGGGCTATTGCTTTTGTGGTCGCAGCAAAGCTATCCATTGCTTCATGTAGTTGTCTGTCGCTGAGGTAAGGGGCAGGGCCGATACGCAGAATGTCGCCTCGGTGATCGCAATATACTTTCTGCTGATGTAGTTTTTTAGTGATGAGTGCGGCATGGCTACTCTTTAATGAGATAAAACCACCTCGTTGTTGTGGCGAGACTAAATGATCACGACTGATAAAATTCTCTGGGAGTTTGAGTGCGTCAAACCGATCTAGCAGTAGTGCTGCCTGATGTTGATTGATCGCGTGTAGCAGCGTGGGGGATAGCCCATGGTCGACAAAGAACTTAAAGACCTCTGATGCCCGGTAGTGACTAGTTGGGTCGTAGGTAGCGCCAGCAAAGCGTTGACCGCCATTGCCGTAATTAACCTGATCGTCATTACTATTGGCGAGAGATTCGAAATCGGCATACCAGCCGGTGATGACAGGACGTTTTTGGCAGCCGGGAGGAATTCTCAAAAAACAGTTCCCTTCACCAAGTTGGCAGTATTTATAACCGCCGCCCACAATGTAGGCTTGCTTCAGCCCTGCGCTGGTAATATCAAACGGTACGATGTTTAGCTGGTGGTAAACATCAACGAGTAATTCACTCCCTTGTCGTTCACAAGTGGTCATCACGTCACTGAGTCCACCGCATATCTGGCCACTGTTAAAGAAGACAGATGAGACGAGTACAGCCGCCGTTTTTTCAGTCACCTCGGATGCTAGTCTTTCGGCAAAAGTGTTATGTGGCTGGCCTGGAACGCGTACAATCTCGATGCCTTCTTCTGAAAGCCGGTCTAACTGTCGTCTGATTGAGTAGAACTCACTATCACTGGTGATAAGTTGCGGGCGTTTTTTAAGATCAAGTGCAGATAAAAAACGAACGATCAGGGTGTGAGTGCTTTCGGCAAGCGCATAGTCGCCATCGCTGTCATTGAGTAGTCGCGCAAAACCTTGCTCAACTTGACGCGCTTTTTCAAAAGCGAATTGCCATTTATCATCGAGGTGAGTGGCTGCATCATTCCAAGCCGCTTTTACACCATCAAGCGCAACATCTGGCCAAGCCTGGTGTGAGTGAGCGGTCAGAAGTAGCCGTTTATCTACCTGAAACTGCGAATAGTGTTGTGCTATCGGATTGGTATCACGCTGAAAATCAGTGACGGTAAGTGGTTTCTGCATCTGCTAAAGTTTGTTGCGTATTGCCCAGAGGTCAGGGAATAGTGGTGCGAGCAAGGTCTTATAAAGATAATCAACACCGCTTGAGCCTCCACTGCCAATTTTATTACCGATGGTACGTTCAACCATTTTGATGTGTCGGTAGCGCCATTCCTGCAGCCCCTCATCGAGATCGATCAGGTGTTCGCATAGTTGTGTTAAAAGCGATTCATCCCGGTAGATCTTTAGCAACTGCTGTTGTACTGATTCATTGAGCTCAGGTGGTTTCGAAAAATCACGTGCCAGTTCAGTCGCAGGGATTTCATAGCCACTAGCGTGGATGCAGTGCAGAAAGCTGTCCCACAATGATGGTTGATGCAGCAACGCTCCAAGCTGAGTATGAACATCTTCTCCTTCAGGATAGTGAACCAGCATCCTGGGGTTACGCCTGCCCAGCATAAATTCAATTTCGCGAAACTGTGCCGACTGAAAGCCGCTTGAATTTTCTAGTCGGTCACGAAAGGCACGAAAGGAGAGCGGACTAAGGGTTTCGATAATATCCATCTGAGCAACGAGTACCTTAAGGATATGCAATACACGTTTAAGGTTACGCATTGCGATCGGCAGGTTTTGTTTTTCGAGTGATGATTGAAAATCAGACAGTTCATGTATGATCTGTTTAAACCATAATTCATAGACCTGATGGGTGATGATGAACAACATTTCATCATGTTCGGGGTCATCTGATAGTGGTTGCTGGAGTTTCAGCAACTCATCAACCTGCAGGTACTTGGTGTAGGTCAGTGACATGGGCTGATTATGGCATTAAATTTATCGTATGCAAGCACAACTCAACAGCGTGGTTTGTTAAGCCATTAAATGGCCGGGGCTGTTCTAGCTTATTTAGGCCATGGTTAATGCAGGTTTATGAGTGATCTAGTAAGCGAGCTGGATGTTGTCTTGCCTTTTTAGTGGTTTTTGTTAATGTTGAACGGTTGTGAGAAGCAAGAGTATGGGAATAAAACGTTTATGACATCTGATAAACAGGACAATAATCAGGGCATCTATCGCCACGATGGTGAAAACCTCCCTGAACATTCTGGCCATGATAGCAGTGTGATTGCTGAGCAGCAGGTGCGCCTCTACTGGCGTGCTAATATCATGTTATTACTCAAACTGTTAACTGTCTGGTTTGTTGTGTCATTTGGTTTTGCAATCCTGTTACGTGAATGGCTCAATGAGTTTCAATTTTTTGGTTTCAAACTCGGTTTCTGGTTTGGGCAACAGGGCGCGATTTATGTCTTTGTGATTCTCATTTTTGTTTATGCCTGGCGAATGAAGCAGATCGACCGTGAATTTGGTGTCGATGACGATAACAATGACGGTGGGGGGCAATAACGGTGGATGTTCAGACCTTAACTTACCTCTTTGTTGGTCTTTCATTTGTGCTTTATATCGGCATTGCTTTCTGGGCTCGAGCAGGTACAACCAGTGATTTTTATGTTGCCGGTGGTGGGGTCCATCCGGTTGTGAATGGCATGGCGACAGCCGCCGACTGGATGAGTGCGGCCTCATTTATCTCGATGGCTGGACTTATTGCCTTTATCGGTAGCGATGGATCGGTGTATCTGATGGGCTGGACTGGTGGCTATGTATTGCTGGCACTGCTATTAGCCCCTTATCTACGTAAGTTTGGGCGCTTTACCGTACCCGATTTCATCGGTGATCGATATTATTCGCAGGCGGCGCGCATCGTCGCGGTGATCTGTCTAATCTTTATCTCTTTTACTTATGTTGCGGGGCAGATGCGTGGTGTCGGTATCGTCTTTTCTCGCTTCCTCGAGGTTGACGTTAATACCGGGGTCGTGATCGGCATGGGCGTGGTGTTTATGTATGCCGTATTGGGTGGTATGAAAGGTATTACCTATACTCAGGTCGCGCAATACTGTGTATTAATTTTTGCCTATATGGTACCTGCTGTCTTTATTTCAATCATGGTGACCGACAATCCAATCCCCCAGCTTGGGTTTGGTTCAGAGGTTAATGATGGCTCAGGCCTGTCGGTCTTACAGAAGCTTGATCATGTATTGACTGACCTGGGCTTCAGTGCCTATACCGATGGTACAAAGGCCACTATTGATGTGTTGGCCATTACCGCTGCATTAATGGTCGGTACCGCAGGATTACCGCACGTACTGGTCCGATTTTTTACAGTACCAAAAGTATCGGATGCGCGTATCTCAGCAGGCTATGCACTTTTGTTTATCGCGATTCTTTACACAACGGCACCAGCAGTAGCATCTTACGCGCGTCTCATATTTGTCGATACGGTTCATCAGACCTCATATCAGGAGAGTCCGGAATGGTTTAGCAATTGGGAGGATACGGGACTCATTGCATGGCAGGATAAAAATAATGATGGCCTGATTCAGTATGGTCCGGGGGCAGCGTTATCACCAGTTAAACCGCAATTTACGGATGATAGAGGAGAGCATGGCGAACGCCTGTTAACGAATGCGCCAACGTTGAGTGTTAATGAGGTCTATATTGATCGAGATATCATTGTCCTCGCCAATCCAGAGATCGCAAACCTGCCTGCCTGGGTAGTGGCGCTGGTGGCTGCCGGTGGCGTGGCAGCCGCGCTGTCGACGGCTGCTGGTTTATTACTGGTGATCTCGACTGCGATCGCGCATGACCTGTTAAAAAAGACGTTACGACCAAAGATTACAGACAAACAGGAGCTACTTGCAGCACGTATCGCTGCCGCTGTTGCCATATGCATTGCGGGCCTCTTTGGCATATATCCGCCCGCGTTTGTCGCTCAGGTGGTCGCGTTTGCCTTTGGGCTCGCTGCCGCCTCGCTTTTTCCGGCGATTCTAATGGGGATCTTTTCAAAGCGGATGAATAAAGAGGGGGCGATTAGCGGTATGTTGGTGGGCCTGATCTTTACCTTTAGCTACATTATCTACTTTAAGTTTATTTCACCTGAGTTAAATAGCAGCGAGCACTGGTGGTTTGGTATTTCACCTGAAGGAATCGGGACGCTGGGAATGGTATTGAATATCGTGACGGCAGTACTGGTGTGTCGTAGTACCAAGGCACCGCCATCTCACATTCAGGATCTGGTTGATGATATCCGGTTGCCGTCTAGAGCTGGGGTTGCCCATCATCATTGATTGCTAGTTTATGCTATGGAAGCTCTGATCTATTCTGAGCGAAGTAGATTGCGATCTAAAACTTTCAGATTTAAGGCAAGAATCGCTACGTAATACCCAAGGGGGCACTGTCGCGGGCTATTGGAAGACTTTCAGCGCAGAAGCTGAATGTTTTAGGCGCAAGATCAAGATACGATCTCATGAATAAATCAGAGCTTCCCTATGTGAAAATTGTCGTGTTTTCTACGTATCACCTGACACCTCCATTTGTTAACTGAAGGTGCCTGCATTACCGGAAGAGGTTCCGGTATTGTTGTCAGCGTTTATTATCATCGGCCCAGAATCAACAGGCCTTTTTAGTACACTGGTTATTTCATCGGCTGGTAGCGGATGGCTGAAATAATAGCCCTGTATTTCATCGCAGGAAGATGATTTTAGATAGTTAAGCTGTTCCTCTGTTTCAACACCTTCTGCGATGACTTTGAGCCTCATGCTTTGGGCCATGGCGATGATTGCTAATGTGATGGCCGCATCGTCTGGGTTGGTGTCGATATCGCGGACGAATGACTGGTCAATTTTTAAACGATCTATTGGAAAGCGTTTCAAATAACTTAACGAGCAGTAGCCGGTACCAAAATCATCGATGGCGAGTTGAACACCCATCGACTTCAGAGCCTGAAGTGTGGCAACAGCGTTATCCAGATCTTTCATGATTATATTTTCTGTAATCTCTAGCTCAAGGTAGCAGGGATCGAGCCCACTGCTCTCCAGAATGTCGGTGATCATGCGGGTGACTCTTTGCTCCATGAACTGCCGCGGGGAGAGATTAACCGCGATTCGCAGTGGTGCTAGGCCCTCACTCTGCCAGGCTATGGCCTGCGCCGTAGCGGTTTGAATGACCCACTGGCCAATTGGAATAATGAGCCCAGTCTCTTCGGCAAGGGCGATGAACTCAAGGGGTGCGATGAGACCGAGGTGAGGGTGGCGCCACCGTAACAGGGCTTCAACACCGAGCACTTTCCCTGTTTTGAGCTCCACCTGTGGTTGGTAATGCAACACCAGTTGGTTACGTTCCATGGCGTGGCGTAATTCGTGCTCCAGAAGCAGTCGTTTCCGAGAGTGGATGTTCATTTCCTGAGAGTAATGCTGTGCGTTGTTACGGCCGCTTTCCTTGGCCTGATACATGGCCGCGTCGGCATTCTTTAATAATGTCTCCGCATCCAGTCCATCTTTGGGGTAGAGGCTGATGCCGATGCTGGCCGTGATGAAACATTCACGACCTTCAATCATGTAGGGTTGTTCCAGCGCCTTGCGTACTTTACTGGCGATTAAGGTTGCAAGTCTTTCGTGATGGATATTCTCCAGAACGATGATGAATTCATCGCCGCCGAAGCGGGCGACCATATCAATTTTTCGACTGCTACCCTTGAGGCGCACCCCGACGGCTTTTAACAAGGCATCTCCGGCAGTATGGCCAAGACCATCATTGATGGACTTAAAGCGATCAAGGTCAACGAACAATAAAACAAGTTGTAAGCCACTACGCTCGGCGCGCTCGATCGCCCCTTGTAATTGCACCTGGAGCAGAATTCGGTTGGGTAGTTCGGTGAGTACGTCGTGAGTAGCCTGGTATGCCATTTGTTGTGCCATACGGCGTGTTTCTGTGACATCACTGAAGACGATCACAGCGCCCAGGACCTCACCTCGTTGATTGCGAATGGGTGCTACTGAGGCGCGGATAGCTCGTTCTTCACAGCCATTCCGGCTGAGGACGGCGCTGTGATCTGGATAGGTGATAGTGTGGCCTGTCTGAAGACAGCGAGGTACAGGGTCAGTGATCTCCTCACGGCTCTGCTCATTGATGACATGAAACAGTGTATTAACAGATCGCTCACGGGCTTGCTCCGCGGTCCACCCTGTCAGCGATTCCGCGGCAGGGTTGATGTACTCCACAATTCCCTCGGCGTCGGTTGCGATTACCGCATCACTGATGGAATGCAGCGTGACCTGAGCGCGTTCCTTCTGTGCTAAGAGTGATCGTGTTGCGCTTACCAGCCGTCGCCAGCTCCATATAGGATAGCTGAGGGTGAGACCCAGCAAGGCGGCCGAAGGGGGGAACCATAAGTGCAGGCTCCGCAGTAGCACAACACTGAAAACCACTAGCAGAATCAGTAAGCCGATGGTAACCAGCAATGATCCACCCGGGGGCAGGCGTGAATACAGAAACAGGCTGGAGAGCAGCAGGATGGCTGTTAATGCCATTTGCCAGTGGAGGCTCAGCGGCTGCACAGAATTATTGCGACGCAGGCTGTCTAGAATATTGGCCTGAATTTCTACACCCGGCATTGTCTGGCCGAAGCCGGAGACAGGTGTCGGGAGGGTATCACCCAACCCGGCGGCAGTGGCGCCGACCAGTACAAACTTGTCGCGGAAAGTCTCCGGTGGGAGATTGCCTAGCAGAACATCAGCGTAAGAAACTCGTTGAAAGTGGCCAGGTGGGCCAGCGTAAGGCAATAGCGCGCCATGGTCACGCACCCATACGTCAGCCAGGTTTGAGCCGGGGTTATGTTCCTGGCCGTAAGGCAGTTGTATGACATTGCTACCGTCAAGTTCCAGCATGGCGAGTGCTAGCTGAGACCATTTTGCACTGCCCAGACCCGCTTTGAGAAACATATAACGGTTGATACCATCCTGATCCAGCTCCATATCGACATGGCCAATACGCGCAGCGGCAGCCGCCAACATCGGGATAGGCAGGGTTTCCCTCAGCTGAGCATGGAGTTGATCCTGTTCCGGTAGCACGGGCAGCACCACGCGACCGTGTTGTCGAAGGGCGTCTGCCAGTAGCGTGTCTGCCTGATGGTCAAATTTGTCAGGCTCCGAAAAGATAATGTTAAGCGCGACCGCCTTGCTACCTGCCTGGTGAAGAATGTCGATTAGTCTGGCGTGAAGCTGGCGTGACCAGGGCCAACGTCCAAACTTTTCCAGGCTCTGTTTGTCGATGGCGATAATGACGATGTCGTCTGGAGCGGGATGAGACCACTGTTTTAGGTGGGTGTCGTAAATGACGTGATCCCACTTTTGCAACCATTGTGTATAGACTAGAATAAGCGAAAGGCTGATTAGTCCCAGCGATATAAGTATTTTCTCAACCTGGCTGCGTGATGTGGAAGTCGCTGTCATAGCAGCAGTAGTAGTGGGAAAAAGAACAGCATCCACGCCAGGTCGGACTTGGGCTGCAAGCTGAATTGCTCTGTCGGACTGAATGTACTCTGTTTACCAAATGTAGTGCTACTGGCGACGCGCCAGTAGTAGTCTCCAGGGTCAAGTTTTTGCTCGACGTTCAGGTAGGTCTCCTGAAGATTTGGAATATCGATGAGTTGGCTAGAAAAGTCGCTATTGCTTGATAACTGAAAATGAAAGGTTGTGGCATTTTTTGATTTTTTCCAGCGGAAATCTGGCGATTGTTTACGTATTGTGGCATTGGGTGATGGCGTTATTAGCAGCGGTGGTTCAATTGGGAGAACAAGCGTGAATTTGTGATCTGTATTCAAGCCTTCAAGCCCGTTGGCATCGATTGCTCGAACACGTAACAGGTAATCACCATCAGGGAGTTCAGCTATGTGCAACAGTGGATTCGCGAGTGCCGCTTCATCAATCATCAGCGCACCTGTTGTTGTGGCATTGCTGATCTGCGCTCGGTAAAACTTAGCGCCATCAATTTCTGGCCAGTCAAACACCAGTGGAAAGTGAGCAATATGGTTTGGTAGCCGTGATAAATCAGGTGGTGGTAACAGCGGTTTGGGTGCTGACGGTGGCTGGCCCACTGTGACCACTGTACCAAAGCTGGCGGGCACCTCAATTGTTTTTCCCGCAGTACCGCTGACAGCGACTTTCCCGTGGGTCACTTCTGTCCTGCCTACCTTCTGATCATTCTCCATCGCAACCCGGAAATCAGTGCCACGTACGCCGGTGATTGCCGCGGGTGTATGTATTTCAAAGCGTGTGCCATTTTTTTGCTCGGGGTTAATCACTGTTTCTATACGCCCATTTAGCAGGCGTACACGGGTATCCATTACTCCAGAATTGCTATAGGTATTCTGCTTCTCAAGAATCAGATGGCTGTTTTTTTGCAGTAACAGCCGCGAGTGGTCAAGAAACTCCAGCAGAACATTGCCGTTGGGTCCAGTATTAATCTCATCACCCGAGACCAGGGTGGTACCCGGTTTAAGTAAAATAGCAGTGCCAGCCTGTGACGATGTGGCACTCACTTCCCCCGTGAGTTCGAGGACACGTATCGATGCCGATTTAATCTTGAGCCATGCAAGTGGAAAACGTATCCTGGTGCCAGGCGGGATAAGTTTAGGGTTGGTAACGTTGTTCAGTTTTTGAAGCTTGCGCCAATTTTCAATGCTCCCCATGTGTTCTGTACTTAGGTCCCACAAGTTGTCCCCGCTTTGTACCGTATAAACCCAGTCCGTTGCTGTCGCAGTAATCGGATTCAGGCACAAAAGTAGAGGCAGGCAAAACAGGAATATTGCGTTTGTTCGTTTGCGTTGAGCCGTTATATTTAAAAGAAGTGCCTTCATTCTACAATCTATACTCTCCGGCCTGTCGGTTATCTGCAGTCGACAAAAGTGGCCGGTGGTGGATTTTAAAAGATTTATCCAATCGCCCATTTTTATACATTTCTTCTATATTATTCTGATAAGCATACGCTGTTTTTCAATATTGGCATACTGACTGAATTACCAGCCATAATCAACAGTCCGACATAAGGAGAGGAGCAACAGCAACGTAGCCATATCCTCGTGTCCGATACCGACTACGCATTGGCAAAGGTTCGACTGGGGATGCTATTTGGTGTTCCGATCTTGATTATGATCGCTATGAGTTGAGCATTAATATAACAGGCAAGCGTTAGCGCGTGCTAACGGGCTCAGATGAATTAGCGAAATGCCGAGTCGTTGTCAGGCTGGTCACTACGATGGACTAAAAAAGCGACCACATCTGCCTCGGCAGTTTTGATGCCGTCTGCATAAAGGCTGCACTCGAGCGTATATTTTTTCCTATTTTTGATCTCAGTAACGTGGGCGCGTAACTCCAGTTCTTTATCGTTAGGAGTGGGCGCTAAATATTTAATATTAAGCATGCCGGTCGCAAATCGGTAATACGGCTCTGACATCAGTGGGCGGTCTTCGTTACGAATCGCTGTTGCCATAGCCGTCGCCATGCAATGGCAGTCGATTAAGGTCGCGATGATGCCACCGCAAGTGATGCCGTCCCAGCCTTCGTGATGTTTTTTCGGTTGCCACTGACAGACTCCCTCATCATCTTGCCAGTAGCTGTGGATTTTTAGCCCACTTTCATTATCGCTGCCACATCCAAAACAGACATCACCGGGCATGGCATGTTGGAAGTACTCACGTTCAGGCATGCTGTTTCCTCTCTTTATGATAGCTATGGGCGAGACGGGTATGTTGACTGCCAATGCTCCATGAATGTGCTAATGTCCATGGACGCCACTCGGTTGTAATCTGTCATGAGGTTACGGAGTTCTTCAGTCTTCTGTTTTGTAAAATAGGTATTGAGATTGTTTTCGAATTTATTGATGAGTAGCGGAAGCGCCTCTTTGCGGCGGCGACGATGCCCAACTGGGTATGCAATAGATAGCTGCTCACTAAGCCCATCTTTAAGGTGCAGGGTGATGCTATTGGCAATCGATCTTTTTTCTGGGTCTAGATAGTCTTTACTGAATTGAGGGTTTTCTTCAACCGTCATCTTTTGACGAAGCAAATCAATAGCAGGGTTTTCCGCAATCTTATCTGAGAAATGGCGTACCTCTAGCTCACCATAGATGAGTCCAATCGCCACGGCGTATTGCAGTGAATGATCACGGTCAGCATGGTTTCTTAGCAAACCTGATTTATTGATGATACGCATTGCGGCGGAGTGAGTTTTGATCTCAATGCGGTCGATGTTGTCGAGATTGTCTTTCACCCTGGGATGTAATTTAAACGCGCATTCAACCGCAGTCTGGGCGTGGAACTCAACAGGCACCGCGACCTTAAAAAGAATGTTTTCCATCACATAGCTTCCGTATGGGCGTGACACCTTGAAACTATCACCTCCAAACAGAACATCATAAAACCCCCATTGAGGTGTGCTGAGTGCGCCTGGGTAACCCATTTCACCACTATTGGCCATCAATGCCAGGCGTACAGCGCGTGAGGTGGCATCAGCTGCGGCCCATGATTTTCGCCAGCCGACGTTCGGTGCATGTCGGTAGGTGCGAAGTGCGCCCCCATCGATCCATGCGTTCGAGAGCGCATTGATAATTGTTTTTTTATTACCACCAAGGAGTTGTGTCGCTAATGCACAGGAAGCAATTTTGACCAGGATGACATGATCGAGGCCGACGCAGTTAAAACTGTTTTCAAGTGCCAGGATACCCTGAACCTCGTAAGCTTTGACAGCCGCAGTAAGCACATCAAAGACGGTGAATTTTGTGTCATAGTTACGGTTGGCATAATCGGCGCACGCGATGATGGCACCGAAGTTATCAGAGGGGTGGCCCCATTCAGCGGCCAGCCAGGTGTCATTGTAGTCATACCAGCGAACCATTGCGCCGATATTGTATGCGGCCTGCACTGGGTCAAGAGTAAACTCTGTGCCGGGTACTCTTGAGCCATTTGGAAGGTTTGCACCGGGCACGACAGGGCCGATATGGCGACGTAGTTCTGGTTCATTAAGGGCCAGAATACCACAGCCCATCGCATCTAACAGGCAATACTGGGCTGTCACTATCGCCTCATCACTATCTATTTTATAACCTTCCACGTAATCAGCAATGTCTGTGATTATCTGGTCAAACATAATGGGGCCATTAGTACTCATCGCGATCAATGATCCTGTTTATTAGAAAATAATCTTGGGGCTGGGCCAACGTATTCTGCGGTCGGTCTAATCAAGCGGTTGTCTGCGCGCTGTTCAATGATATGTGCCGCCCAGCCACTGGTACGTGCGATGACAAACAGTGGTGTGAAGAAGCGTTTTGGAATGCCGCATAGATGATAGGCAGATGCACTGTAAAAGTCGAGATTAGGGAACATCCTTTTTTCGCGTTTCATCACCTGTTCGATGCGCTGTGATATTTCAAATAGCGACATATCGCCAGACGCTTCGGAAAGTTTCTGTGACCACTGTTTGATGATGGGCGAGCGTGGATCACAATGTTGATAGACACGATGACCGAAGCCCATGATCAACTGCTTTTCTGACAGCATCTTTAGTAGACCAGACTCGGCTTTATCGGGTGTCTCGAATTGCGAAATTAGATCCATCGCCGCTTCATTGGCGCCACCGTGTAGTGGGCCACGCAGCGTACCGATGGCGCTGGTGATGGCAGAGTAGAAATCGGAAAGCGTTGCAGTCGTCACACGTGCTGCAAAGGTAGAGGCGTTGAATTCATGTTCTGCGTAGAGTACAAGTGATGCATCAAGCGCCTGGCAGTGAAGTTGATTGGGGGCTTTGCCATGTAATAGATGAAGAAAGTGTTCCGCGATGGTGCTGTCAGCTGTTTGTGTATCGATGCGTTTTCCACTGTGATGAAAGTGGTGCCAATAGAGCAGCATCGATGCAAACGAGGCCATTAAACGGTCGGCGATATCGGTCTGCTGGTCTGGACCATTTTCTGCTTCGATGCAGCCAAGTGCGGAACAACCTGTGCGCAATACATCCATTGGGTTTGTGTTTGCCGGTAGCTGCTCAAGGATGATTTTTAGTTGATCAGGCAGTGAGCGTAGCGATTGGAGTTTCTCCCGGTATTGATTAAGTGCTGTCGTGGTTGGCAGTTCACCGTAGATCAACAGGTAGGCAACGGCCTCAAAGCTGGACTTACTGGCAAGGTCCTGTACATCGTATCCGCGATAAAAGAGCCCATCGCCACTTGATTCAACCGTCGAGATGGCGGTCTTGCCTGCAGAGATACCCGCGAGTCCTTTATTGTTTTCCGCTGTCATCATCGCTCTCCTTGTCGAATTCAGCTTCATAACGGTAGTAGTCGAGATGTTGATAGAGTTCATCGCGTGTCTGCATTTGATCAACCACGGCCTGCTGGCTACCGTCATTGCGGATGGCGTTGTAACCTTGCCACGCTGCTGCGCTCATCATGCGAAAGGTACTTAGGGGATAGAGTGCAATTGCAACATCAGCTGACTTTAATTGATCAACTGTGAAGAGTGGTGTCTTGCCAAACTCGGTGATGTTCGCCAGTACGGGAACGTGAGTCGAATCAACTATGCGTTGATATTGCGCTAACTCGGTGAGCGCTTCAGGGAAGAGCATGTCGGCACCGGCATCAACATAGTGTTGCATTCGCTTTAATGACTCGGATTCACCTTCTGCGGCAAAGGCATCGCTACGTGCCATGATGACAAATTTAGCATCTGTACTATCACGAGCGGCGACGGCTTGATCAATGCGCGACATCATCTCAACCATCGAGACCAGTTGTTTATTGGGGCGATGGCCACAGCGTTTGTTACTGACCTGATCTTCGATATGAATACCGGCGGCACCCGCGGCAATCAGACGTTCAACGGTTTCAGTGATGTTATCGAAACCGGTATCAACATCAACCAACAGTGGCAGTTCAGTGGCTGAGGTAATGCGTCGTACATCTTCAATCACGTTATCAAGGGTGGTGATACCGAGATCGGGCAGGCCGTATGAGGCGTTGGCGACCCCTGCGCCAGAGAGATAGATGGCTTTAAAACCCGCCTGTTCGGCAAGCATTGCACAGTAGGCGTTTATGGTACCTACCATCTGCAATGGCTGCTCTGCATCAAGTGCATCACGGAGGCGCTGACCAGCAGAGTTGTTGGCAGTCATCTTATTCCCTCGTCTGTTATTCAGCCTTATTGAGGTCTTTGATCACAGCTGCGAGAAAACGTGCTGCCTCACCACCTGTCACGCAGCGATGATCAACTGTCAGTGAGAGTGGCAGTATAGTGTGTACCACTGCCTGTTTATCGATGGCGATCACTTCATCCCGTACACGACCTGCGCCAAGAATGGCAACCGTAGGTGGTACCACAATCGGATCGGCATAACGGCCACCGAATGCACCAAAGTTAGACAGGGTGAAGGTGTAACCACGCATCTCTTCAGCGGGAATGGTGCGCGCTTTGACATCTTCTTTGACCTGATTAAGTGCGCTGCGTAGATCATCGGGCGCTCGTTCGGCAATATCTCGAAGTACCGGTACAAACAAGCCTTCTTCGGTATCGACCGCGATGCCGAGATCAACCTTGTCACGCAGGCGACGGCCAACGGCGTGGCCATCGTACCAGGCATTGAGTGACGGCTCTGCCTTGCAGGCGACGGCAATGGCGCGGATGAGTCGTAAAGTGGTGTCTGCTCCTTCCTGCCAGTTGTCGATATCGGCATCGTCACAGATGGTGACATCAGCCACCTCTTCATGTGCCTGTGTCATGATGTGAGCCATTGCACGGCGCACCCCGCGTAGCGGTTGCATCGGTCCCGCATCTTCTAAAATCTTTGAAACACGTTGAACATCGGCGGCGGTGATCACACCCGCCTTACCGGATGGGGTGACAATTGAGAGGTCGACCTTCATACGTGATGCGAGTGCGCGTACTGCCGGGGTTGCTTTGATATTGCCGCTACCACCGCTTTTACCACCGGCACTACCAATTGAAGTGGGTGCTTCTTTGATCACCCCTTTGCCGCTCTCCATTTCACCCACCACGGTGCCCTGGTCCTGCGGGGCAGGTGTGCTCTCTTTATCACCGCTGGCGAGTTCGAATTCAACCAGTGGATCACCGACCTGAGGAATGTCGCCAACGTCAACATAGCGTTTATGAATGCGACCCGTGTGTGGTGACGGCACATCAACAATTGCCTTGGCAGTTTCAACCGAGAGTAGTGGCTGGTCGACTTTAACTTCATCACCTTCTTTGACGTGCCATTCAACGATCTCTGCTTCCTGTAATCCTTCACCCAGATCGGGTAGCTTGAAGATGTTCATGCTTCCTCCAGTGTCTTTTTCACCGCGGTGATAATGCGCTCGGTTGATGGCATGTAATCATTTTCCAGTTTAAACATCGGCATGATGGTGTCGTAGCCGGTGACACGTAGCACCGGTGCAAACAGGCTTAACAGGCCGTGCTCCGCCAGTTGTGCCGCAATCTCAGCACCCACACCGCAGGTGCGCGCTGCTTCGTGAACGATCACGCAGCGACCGGTTTTGGCAACAGAATTTAGAATGGTTTCCATGTCAAGCGGCTTGATGGTGGCAACGTCAATCACATCGCAGCTGATTCCTTCGGCTTCGAGTTGTTCCGCGGCCTGCAGTGTCTCGTGCGTCATGGCGCCCCATGTCACCAGTGTGACATCCGAGCCATCGCGCAGTTGAAAGCAGACATCGAGTGGCAGTGCTTCACCGTCGTCCGGTACCTCCTGCTTCATCATGCGGTATATGCGTTTGGGTTCAAGAAAGACGACCGGATCTGGGTCTTGAATTGCAGCCAGTAATAACCCGTATGCACGAAGTGGGGAAGAGGGGATCACAACTCGCAGCCCCGGCATATGGGCGAAGATTGCTTCGGTGCTTTCAGAATGATGTTCCGGTGCGTGGATGCCGCCCCCGTACGGGGCGCGCAATACCATCGGGCAGGTGATGCGGCCACGGGTGCGATTCCGTAGACGGGTGGCGTGACAGATCATCTGTTCAATAGTGGGATAGATAAATCCCATAAACTGGATTTCAGCGACAGGGCGTAATCCTTGTGATGCCATACCGATTGCCATGCCCGCGATTAATGTTTCAGCGAGCGGGGTGTCGAGTACGCGGTCTGCACCGTAGCGTTTTTGCAGCCCTTCGGTCGCGCGAAACACGCCACCGTTAACACCAACATCTTCGCCAAAGACAAGCACATCAGGGTTGTTTTCAAGCGCACGTGCCATCGCGAGGTTAACTGCTTCAATGATGGTGATTTCAGCCATTGTGATCACCTCCTTTTTTCAGCTTGCCCAGCTGTTCGACTTCATCGCGTTGCGATTGAAGGGCATCGGGTAGTGTTTCGTAAAGGTGGTCAAACATTGTTTCAGGTGGCGCAGGTGGGGTAGCGAGGTAACTGTTGACCGCTTCTTCGACTTCAGCCGCGCACGCTTCAAGTAGCATCTGTTCTTTTGCATCATCCCAGCCATGATTGGCGATAAGGTATTTGCGCAACCGATCAATGGGGTCAAGTAGTTTGTGCTCATCGACGATTGCCTGCTCCCGATAGCGACTGGCATCATCAGCAGTAGTGTGGTCGTGCATACGATAGGTCATTGCCTCAACCAGTGTTGGGCCGCCACCACCGCGTGCTTTTTCAATTGCATTCGAGATCACGTGGCGCATTGCAATCACATCGTTTCCATCGACCTGTTCACCGGGAATGCCAGCAGCGATCGCCTTTTGTGCCAGTGTCTGTGCATGTGTCTGTACTTCGCGCGGCACAGAGATCGCCCAATGGTTATTGGTGACCACGACCACCATCGGTAGTTGCCACGCACCGGCGACATTGATCCCTTCGTAGAAATCACCTTTGGAAGTAGCGCCATCGCCCAGTACGCAGATCGCTACACGCGCCTCTTTGCGCAGCTTCATTGCATAGGCGATGCCAGCGCACTGCGGCACGTGAGTCGCTATCGGTACCGTGATCGGCATGTCGTGCGGCTGTTCGGCATAGGCCATGCCGCGTTCGTCTCCGCCCCAGTAACGTAGGATTTCGCTCATTGCGACTTTGCGTTGAAACTGCGCGCCGTACTCACGATAGGTGGGTAACAACACATCTTCAAAACGCATTGCACTGCCGATGCCAGTCGCCACTGCCTCTTGCCCTAATGATGAAGAGTAGGTGCCCATTTTGCCGGTGCGTTGTAGCGCGATGGCTTTGGTGTCAAAGGTTCGTGTCTGCACCATGGTGCGGTAGAGTGCGAGCAGTATATCAACTGATGTGGCAAATTCGGGCAATGGGCCGACCAGTTCGCCTGCCTGATTAAGTAGCTGGGTGTGATGGATTTCAAATTGGGCGATGCATTTTTTCTCTTCATTCGTCATGTTGGCTCCTTTGGCCAAATAACTGGCCGCCATCCGTCGAAGGTCGCTTATATAATGCTGTTGGTGATTGCTTGCAAACGCGTCTATTTAGACTCTCATGTTTGGCGATCACTGGATTCATCGTCTACATTCCCTGAGTTAAAGAATGAACCTGCTTTATACATATCGACTTCATCCTGAAGTCTAAAAATTGACGTTTTAAAATGATGAGTAAAATCATACACGTCATAACTATATCGGCCAGATGTGCCGCTTATTGATAGCTGGCAGCTGTTTTGATCGCTGGTTTTAAGCAATCAAAATAATCACTTATTCAAAGCTTATGGTTCCCTTTATAAGGCGTTTTAGGATAGTCATCAAGGCCGCGTTCGATAATGCCACTACTGAGGTCGTAATATTCGCCTTTTATCCCGTTTTGTCCAATACGTGCGCGGGTCTCGTCATCATTGTAGAGCATCTCTTTGAGTAATCGCTTAATGCGCTTGCGACTGGCACGATAAAACTCATTAGAGAGTTCACGCGCATAGGGTCGATTGACCGTTTCGGCGTGTAGTGTTGCCATCGCAATGGTAAAGAGCTCTTCGCCGACTTGCTCGATGCGGTTTTGTCGCCCCTGATCATCGCGCATTGATTCGCGGCAGATCAGCATCGCATAAAAAATATGGCGTGCTAGTTTGCGGCTGGTGCGCTCGATATAGCCGAGCTTTTCATCGACACGTGGCGGGCTGAAGGCGGGGTTGTTGGGCACCATGCATGGCTTCCATTGTGATAGATACCAGCCGGGGTATTTTGTTAGGAGCTTGAAGATACGCTTACTGCGCACTTTGAAACCGCTTCTTTCATCGAACAGTGGTTTGATCTGTTCCAGGTGGTGATTGAGTCCTTCACGGGCCACATAGGGGCGCAGGATATCGGTGGCCCCTTCGCCAATGCGGTACATGGTGGCATCTCGCACCAGCTGTTCCATGCCGAAGGCGGGCTGGCCACGGAAGCGTTTTGAATCTGCGGTCTCGTAGCCTGCGCCACCAAAGATCACCTGGGCATCATTAAGAAATTGCAGTGATTGTTCGGAGGTGAAGATCTTGGTGATCGCTGCTTCGATGCGGATGTCGTAATTTTTGTGATCCGCCATCTGCCACACCCGTTCGCACATCGCCTCCATCGCAAATAGATTGGTGGCCATCTCACCGATGCGAATCTGCTGTGTCTGGCGCGCACCGAGTGGCTGGCCAAAGGTGATACGTGAGTTGGCGCGGTCGAGCGTCGGTTGCCACGCCTGTTTTGCCATGCCCAGGCAGATGGCCGGTACGCTAATCGCACGGCCCAGATTCAGGATCGACAGGGCATATTTGAGCCCTTTGCCGAGTTCACCGATGACGTTACCAACTGGGATCTTCACATTTTCAAAGGTGAGGTGGCCATTTTCAATGCCGCGACAGCCCTCGAACTGGCAGCGTTGTTTAACGGTAACTCCCGAGGTTTTCATGTCGAGGATAAAGGCGGTGTGGATGCGGTCATCAAAGGGAGTCCCTTTTTTGGTTGCTACCCAGGTGGTGTTGCCCATTTCATCTGTTTGTTTTCGAGCCGGTACCCGTGCGATCAAGGTGATGAAGCGGGCGATAGGGCTGTTGGTGCACCACAGTTTTTCGCCATTGATGACAAAACTCTCGCCGTCGCTATTGATGACCGCCTCGGTCTGCACATTGGCAGCATCGGAGCCGGTCTCGGGTTCAGTCAGGGCAAAGGCGGTGATCTCTTTACGTGCCACCAGTGGCAGGTACTCTTGCTTCTGTTCCTCGTTGCCATACATCAAAATCGGCATGCCGATACCAATCGATTGCGGTACTGCAACGGTGAGTGAGAGGATGTTATTCCAGCTGGCGATAACGGTTAGTACGCGGCCGTAGTTGGTATGCGAGAAACCGAGCCCGCCATATTTTTTCGGGATCTTCATGCCGAAGGCACCGAGGTCAAGCAAGCCTTTTAAGACATGCTCCGGGATCTTCGCGGTGCGTTCGATTTCATCGGGGTCTACATGTTCTTTTAAGAAGGCCTCTATCTTCTCGCAGTAGGCGAGCCCCTCAGCCTTCTCTTCGGGTGGTTCATCGGGGGGCAGCAGTAGCTTAAAATCGGGTCGTCCAAGAAACAGGCCAGACATAAAGCTGTCACCTGAAAGATGCTCACGCACCGCCTCAATCTGTTCCAGTCCTTCGAAAAGCTTTCCCATAACCCCTCCAACACCCATTTAAAGCAGCGCTGCTGATTAAGTAAGAAATACCCCTAGGATAGCGACCCCTTAAAAGGATTTATGAGGTTTAAGCTGTTTATCCCTGTTCGGCATTATCTGTTTTAACGCGTGATTGCTATTGATAGTAACGTATTGTATTTAACAGAAACAATATGCCCGGTTAGGCTGAGTTAGTGCTTTATGTGGCACTAATTGAGCGGGGTGATGGTTTGAAGGTTATTTCAGGTGCTTGATGGTCTATATAAGACCCATAAGCGGGCAATATGGTCTATATATCGATCATTTTGTGTTGGATGTTTTTCTATTTCCCTATATTCTTTCATGATGATATTTGGTTCAGTAATTGGTGTGGATGACGAGCGAGTCGATTATGAATAGCGTTGAGTCGTGATCGATAGTAACGTGCGCAAGTGAAAAGCTTAGGACTGCAGTTCTGTTTGAGGGTTGGCTTTGCCATAAATTGTAGGATACGTGGCATACAACTTCTTTGTGCCTATTAACCACTAGCCTTATAGTTTGGATAGATAAACTACATTATGGAAAAGAATCCACCAATAGTATTTATTAGCTATTCTCATGACGGCAACTTGTCTTCAAAAGTAGAAACATTAGCTGATTGGTTAACAGGAAAGGGCATTCAGGTAATTACTGACCATCCCTACGTTAATAGACCCCCTGAACAGGGTTGTCGTGCATGGATGCAGCATTCTGTAGAGGATGCTGATATGGTTCTCTTTAGGGGCCTGGTGTTTTGGGGTTTAGCCGAATTCAGGTTAAGATAGTCTTGATTAAGCGAAAATATGGCGTTTATTTTTCCTATTTCCTGTTATTCGTTTATCGTAGCTTAAGGGGGCTGCGTTGTGATGATAAGGCTAAAAAAGATTGTTGCTTCATCATTAGTATGGTTGTTGTTGCCAATTTTAACTCTCCTGGCTAGTTGCTCCTCTGAAGAGAGTGTTGAACCCATTAAGCCTCTTAAACCCTTGCATGTGGCAACAGGAAACTGGGAGCCTTATATTGGCGAAGGCCTTCCCAACAATGGCCCCCTGGCTGAGAAGCTCGCGGTTATCCTGGCGGAAAGGGGCTACGTTCCTGAGTTTAAATTCTATTCATGGCCTATGGTGGAAACCCATCTGCGTACTGGCTATCCATTCATTGCACTGCCCATTATCGAAAGTGCTGAGCGTAAGAAAAAGGGGTTTAAATTTTCGGCGCAGGAAATAGGTACATTCGAATATGTCCTCTTCTATCATAAAAAGCGCAGTGAAGAAGCGCAGACCATTAAATCACTGGAAGACTTAAAGGGCATTGAAGGGAAGGTTGGCTATATTCGCGGTTACGCCAAGCTGCCAGGTCTACAGGATAATGATCTGTATAAAGAGGTATTCAATACGGTAGATGGATTTAATCAGTTGCGCGATGCGGTAGATGGATCTGACGAGCTGCGCGATGGTGATAAAATTCACTATTTGCTCGAGAGCAAGGCGGTCGGGATCAATCTTCTCGCGAGCAGTAGCCTGATTGATGATAAGGATGACTATGCCTATCTTGGGCAGGACAAGGCGCAGCACAATGAACCCTCTGACTTAATTAAAAGGACAGAGCTTAAGATTATGTACAGCCCTCAATTGAAGAGTGATTTCAGGCTTGGTATAGATAAAGAACTGCGCAAGCAACAGGCGTCTGATTTTTTTAAGGGATTAGATGATCGGATAGCGAGTAGTAACGAAGCCGTCTCTGAAATGGGCGTATTAGTTTCTTCAGTTGGTAAACAAATTTATGGCTACTCTTCAGATAGTGTCGACGAGTCAGCATATATTATTCCACTAAATAGTAAGGTCATGATTCTCAAGTGGAGTCCAATCTATCTTAAGCCGATGGAAGGATTAAATCAGCCGCCTGAACATATTCTAAGCGAAGTTAAAATACTTAACGGCCCACTGAAGGGAAAGGTGGTTTGGGTAGAGAATCAAAATATTACGTTAGAGCCTTAATTGCTTATGAAACTACATTTACTGTCATCGTTTAGAACTCATTTTCGACTACGGGATGAAGAGATCAATGTGGCACCCGGTGAATATGCTGATTTCTGGAAAAAGGTCTCTCATGATGTTGATGAAGATGCGTTTAGTGAAATTAAATTCCCGCACACGATCGATAGCAGCGACGTCGAACGGAGTCGTTTTCGGAAGGTGGAGTGCGACTCCCTGTTAAGGCCACTCCACGTCCTTGAGTTCTATGTTAATCCCGAGAACTCAATTTTGACGACCATCTGGAATCGTATAGAGGAAGAGTATTCAGACAAGTCGACCATTCTAAGTGGCATGAAGCTGGTTCTGGAGTCGACATCGCTTCGACTGCATAATAATTCGGTAGCACTGTTGCAGATCGATCTGGATGTATCACAGGCACTAGGTGGTAAGTCAGACGAAGAGATTGCCACTGTACTAGATGCTATCCAGGAGATTGGTATTGCCTTCGGCGAGTATCTGGCGCAATCTCTCTATCGACAAAACGTCATGCCCTATTTAGAGCGTATAAAAGTTCGACATCATAGAGAGGCATCGCGATTTATAGCGACTGAAAACTTCTCCTATAAAGAAGCCTTGAATAAAGCCATTCTGACACCTGCAAGCACCGATGAGGAAGCGACGGTAAAGGTTAACTGGGTGACAAGATCTTTGTTGTTTGAATCGTGTGACAAAGACGCGATGAATCTAGAGTCGATTGTTGAGCACTGGTTGAAAGATTGTGGCAATAGGAATTCGATAGACGAGGCTAAAAATGGGGCAGATGTCTGTGTCACCCGTTGGTTAAATTATCTTTTTCGGGAAGACTCATATGCCTGGCAAACAGATAAACATGGCAAGGTCGATTATGGGTTGCCATTCTCCGACAAATGGCAGGCGATGCTCAACGCACAATACTATTACGCGGCCTTTGAGGCGCTTAATGATACGTTGAAGTCGACACTCTCTTACGCCTATCAAATGAAAAACAGAACAGAGCGGCAGGCAATAAGAGCGTTGCGGTCACTAAATCAGGCACTTGAGCGAGATGTGGTAACCGCTAATCTTACTATGCTCGAATATCACAACAACTACGGTTACTACAATCGTCAGGTTGCTCTTGGCATGAAAGAAATCATGCAGGGGTGGGATTTTGATAATGCCATTCTTGCCCAGGTGGAACGAAATACCGAGTTGTGCAAGCAACGTATCGATGAACTGAACCAAAAGGCTTTGAGTCGGTCTAGCTTTTACTCAGATAGCCTTCTTCTGGGTATTGCGGTGACATCAATTGTTGCCTTCCTGTTCCAGGTTATAGAGTATGGCCGAAATGTCTCGCTTAACGCTGATCTCTCTGTTTACGAAAGAAACTCATTCAACCTTGTAGAGTCGATCTCTGAGCAGCCTACAGATTTTATTATCTTGCTAAGTCTATTACTTATTATCTTGTTATTCTCCTTGTATGCCTGGTTTAGGCGTGCAACAGTAATGGATTAGAGTGCAACCGGGTCGGACCGAAGCAGCTTCTTGTATAAAAAGCATAAAGGCCTAAAATAAAGCCTCAATGAGGCCTTAAATACCTCTCTGACTATTGCCTGGTATCTGTCGTCGGCGGGCTAACCTGGCTGGCAAACAGCTCCTCTGTATCGACACTATCAAACACGTACTGCTGATTACAGAATTCACAACCCACTTCGATCTTTCCCTGCTCTTCGATGATTGAATGAGCTTCATCATAGCCAAGGGCGCGTATCATGGTGGCGATTTTCTCACTGCTGCAGCTACAGCGAAAGCTCACAGGTTCCGGTTCAAACAGGCGGATATCTTCTTCATGAAAGAGGCGGTGTAAAATCTCTGCCGAACTGAGTTGTAACAGCTCACTGCTGGTGAGGGTTTCACCCAGGGTTTCGATATGCTGCCAAAAGTTTTCGTCGGGGGCTTCGCCGGGTAGTTGTTGCAGCAGTAGTCCTACTGCCTGTTGGTGATCGGCAAAGAGCCATAGGCGGGTGTTGAGCTGTTCTGATTGGCGAAAATAGCTTTCGATCGCGGCGCTTAAGGTGTCACCCTCTAGACCGACCACGCCCTGATAGCGGTCTTCATTGCGTTCGCTATTGATGGTGATGGTGATGCGGCCTTCGCCAAAGATATCGCTGAGCGATTCGCCACTGATCTCATCCTGCCAGCGAGCCAGCCCACGGATGTGTCGTTGGTCATCGCACTGTGCCACCAGCAGAGTGATCGGGCCGTTTGACTGCACCTGAAAGATTAGTGAGCCTTTGAATTTAATAGTAGAACCGAGCAGGGTACTGGCGGCGAGTGCCTGTCCAAGCGGCTGGGCGACATTTTCAGGATAGTCATAGCGCGCGCGTGCTGCCATATAACTCGCTTGAAGGTGGATAAAGGTGCCGCGAACATTGCTGTTTTCGAACAGGAAGCGCTGCAGGGTATCTGCGTCTTTCATATTAATGTGTATTTTTTAGGATGGTGTTGATTGGCCGGGGCTTGATTTTGGTGATTATACAGTAAGTTGGTGGTGATCGTCGGTTGGTAGTTTTTTGTTTTGGTTTTAAATCAGCTTTTATTTATGGTGCTGGTGCAGGCGATAAGCAGGTGTATCTGAGGCGTGACTTAAGTAGGTGCTATGCTTGATCAGAAATGTCAGGTATATTCGCGCGTGCTTGTATCAGTTGGGTATCACTGGAGTGATGGCCATAATTATATTAGTATTATTCCCCAGCCCTTGCGATAAAGATCAGCTGGTTAACATAAATCTTTCAATCATTCCTGAACCAAATAATATTTAAGTTGTCGTATGAATATGAATGAACGCAGTCGGGCTGATGTTGTTTTCAGGGCCTGTCCGCATGGATAATAAAACCGACCAGTATCTGGTTGAGCGTGTACAGGAGGGTGATAAACAAGCATTTGATATCCTTGTAAAAAAATACCAGCACCGTATCGTTGTGTTGGTTTCGCGCTTTCTGAAGGATTCGGCAGACGTGCAGGATGTCACTCAGGACGCCTTTATCAAGGCTTACCGGGCGTTACCCAATTTTCGTGGGGAGAGTGCTTTTTACACCTGGTTGTATCGTATTGCGGTCAATACGGCAAAAAACCATCTGGTTTCACTGGGTCGACGACCGCCCAGCGTTGATCTGGATGTGAACGATGCGGAGCAGTTTGAGGGCAGTCTGGCGCTTAAAGAGCAGGCGACGCCAGAGCGCTTACTGCTTAAAGATGAGATTCAGCGTGTTGTGACCGAGACGATTGAAGGGCTGTCAGAGGATTTGCGTACTGCGATCACGCTGCGAGAACTGGAAGGGATGAGTTATGAAGAGATTGCTGAGGTGATGGGCTGCCCTGTCGGGACGGTACGCTCAAGAATCTTCCGGGCACGCGAAACGATACAAGTTAAATTGAAAATGCTTTTGAATTAAAGCAGATGAGTCAGTCGAATACTTAGGTATGAATTATGTCAAAAGTAGATAAGCCATCAGAGTTGCCCGTAGAGTCTACGGCGTGCGGCCTTCAGGAAAAAATCTCATCGATGGTGGATGGTGAACTGAGTCGAGAAGAGTGCTGTGCGATCATTGCTGAAGTGAGTGAGGGTAGCGGTAGCTCAAGTTGGGATCAGTATCACCTGATTGGTGAAGCGATGCGCCATAATCTGCCCGATACGCTTTACGCCGATCTTTCAACTAGCATTAGCGCAGCCATCGCCGCTGAGCCGGTACACCAGATGGGAGCGGCACAGCCAGTTACGGCTGATGAGCCGGTGGTGACTAATGTGGTGCCAGCAGTCACACAGGTTAAAAGCCCTATTTTTGGTTATGCGGTGGCGGCCTCTATTAGTATGGTGGCGATTGCAGGCATGTTTCAGCTGAACCAGGGCGAGGCACTTTCCCCTGTGATAACGCCAATAGTGGTTGCACATCAGCCGCAAATAGCACCAGAGCCGGTTATTGAGGATATTGCGTGGAGCAGCTCTGCGATGATACCCGTGCAAACTTCACGGGAACCTGTATTGGTCCAGCATCGCTACCCGCAGTCCGCTATGTCGAATGAAAAGCTGAATCGTTATATTATCAACCACAATGAGCATTCTATAGCGATGCCAGCGCAAAGTGGGATGCTTCCCTACGTTCGCCTGGTGGGCTATGAAAGGTCGCAGTAAATATTTGTCATTCGATGCCTATTTTCTACAGATACGCTCTATACTGCTCATTATGAAATTTCACAGCATTCATTCTTGAACACGATGTTATCCGCTTCTCGTCGTTTTACCTTCTTGATCATGGTTTTCCTGGTGCCGATGGGCATCAGTTATGCGGCTGATGAATCCGTGATCGTAAAGGGCTGGTTGCAGAAGATGATCAAGGCTGAGCATTCGGCCAGTTACCGAGGAACATTTGTCTATCGTCATCATGATGAAATGGTGGTGATGGATATTGTACGCGCCAAAGGTGAACTCGGCATGATGGAGTATTTAAGTTCGCAGAGTGGTGAACCGGGCGAGGTCATCAGAAATCCTCACTATGTGCAGTGTTTGATCCCTAATAGCGAAATGCCATTGCTGTCCGATAATCCTCAGGTAGTCAGTAAAGCGGAGAAGTCACTGCAGCAGCGTATTGATGAAATTGCTCTTAATTACCAGCTGTCGCTTGCCGAAGTCTCGCGTGTCGCGGGCCGGGCTAGCCAGAAACTGATCATTATGCCGCGCGATGAGCACCGCTATGGTTACCATATGTGGGTTGATCAGCAGAGTGGGGTGCTACTTAAATCAGAGCATTTAGCGATTGATGGCAGTGTGCTGGAGCAGGTGATCTATTCAAGTATTGAGGTGTTTGGCGACACGATTCCAGCGGATGTGAGTTTGATGTTAGCTGATTTCAGTGAAAAAGCAGCACCGGATGCTGCGATAAGTCATAGGGCTCAGGAGAGCAATGCTGATACCCATAACTGGCTGGTGAACTATATTCCCAAGGGTTTTGAGCTGGCGAGTTATCAACGCAGTACAGATTTTCAACAGCCACTCTTTGAGCATATTGTTTTTTCTGATGGTTTGGCCGCGGTTTCTGTCTTTATCGAGAAACAGGATGAAGAGGGCGCGTTTAATGGTGTTTCGCAGCGCGGTGCAATGAATGCCTATTTTGCTAAAATCGATGATTATCAGGTTGTCGTGGTGGGCGAGATCCCACTCACAACACTTCAATTGATTGGGCAATCAGTCCATCATACGTCAATGAGTACCCACTGAGTTTTACCTTATGATTGAAGAACAGGCACGAGTAGTTGGGATTGATGGAATGTATGCGCTGGTGGAGACACAGCGTAAATCGACCTGTGAGTCGTGTTCGGTCAAAAAAGGCTGCGGCACTGGCGCGGTCAGTAAGGTTTTTGGGCGGACGGCAGTGCAGCTCAAGGCAGTGAATCGTACTAATGCGCGGGTAAACGAGCAAGTTGTGATCGGTATTGATGAGGCGTGGCTGTTAAAGGGTTCGTTTGCCGCATATGTTGTGCCACTGCTGTTGATGTTGCTTTGCGCCGGAATCGGTGAAATGATCGGTGTACGCTTATGGGGTGGGCAATCGGAAGGCATTACTATTCTCGCTGCGCTGTTAGGGCTTGCGGCTGGATTTATCTGGTTGCGTCGTTACACAAAAAACTTACGTCAGCGAAATGTCTGCCAGCCGGAGATACTACGCAGCGTACCGAATGAAACTCGTATTGAATTTAAAAACAGCCCTGCTTTTAATCGGCAGGCGTGATCTTTGGTTAAAGGCAAGGGAGATGTTATGAGAAACTTGATGACGATAAAGGGTGTCGCCTTTATTGCATTGTCACTCATGTTATTTGCGGGCACTGTCAATAGCAGTTGGGCGGCAAAAAATGCGCTTGGCTTGCCTGACTTTACAGGCCTGGTTGAAACGCACAGTGCTGCAGTGGTTAATATTAGTACCTCTCAGAAAGTAACGCGAAGTGAGCAGCCTGAGCGCCCGCGCGGCATGCCGCCTGGCGTGCCTTTTGATGATTTTCTAAAACGCTTTTTTGGTGATAAAGAAGGCGGTGGTGGGCATGATGGCCGCCCAGATCTTTTTGATGCCAAATCACTTGGCTCAGGCTTTATTATCTCTCAAGATGGTTATGTGCTGACCAATAACCATGTGATTAAAGAGGCTGATGAAATTATTGTTCGTTTAAGTGATCGCCGTGAATTTATTGCAGAAGTGATCGGTATGGATCAGCGCAGTGATGTTGCACTGCTGAAGATCGACGCTGATGATCTGCCGATTGTGAAAATTGGCGATTCAAACAGCTTGAAAGTTGGTGAGTGGGTGCTGGCTATCGGTTCGCCTTTCGGTTTTGACCACACGGTCACCGCCGGTATCGTCAGTGCAAAAGGGCGCAGCCTTCCGAATGAGAATTATGTACCGTTTATTCAGACCGATGTGGCGATCAACCCCGGTAATTCAGGTGGACCACTATTCAATCTGGATGGTGAAGTGATTGGGATTAATTCTCAGATTTACAGTCGTACCGGTGGCTTTATGGGCCTTTCATTTGCGATCCCAATGGATATGGCGATGAATGTGGTCGATCAACTGAAAGATTCTGGCAGAGTGACGCGTGGCTGGTTTGGAATTTTGATTCAGGATGTGACGCGCGAGCTGGCTGAGTCATTCGAGATGGAGAAGCCGATTGGTGCACTGGTTGCGAAAGTGATCGCTGAAAGCCCAGCGGAGGCGGCAGGGATTAAAATTGGCGATGTGATCGTCGCATTCAACGGTGAAGAGGTAGTGAGTTCTGCGGCATTGCCACCGATGGTCGGCAGTACGCGTGTGGGTGAAACGATTGAAACCAGGATTATCCGCGAAGGAAAATCGATTACGCTTGATGTCGAGATCGGTGAATTGCCGCTGGATGATGATTTGAGGGCTTCGACTCAGAAGAAAAATCCCAATCAAGAGGTCGAAATTGAGCGCCTGACATTGATTGTTTCTGAGCTTGAAGAGTCGCAAAAAGAGATTCTCGAAACAGGAAAATCTGGTGTCTATGTTGACTCAGTCGGACGAGGCCCTGCCGCGCATGCTGGCCTGCGCAAGGGAGACATCATTGTGATGATGAATAACCAGGATATTAAGGATATTGAGGGCTTTAAAGAGATCGTTAAAGGGCTAAAAGAGGGGCGTTCTGTGCCGATTCTGGTACAGCGTAGCAGCGGTCCGGTTTTCCTCGCACTTAAAATCACGGATGAAGAATAGCCGTTAACGTAATTAAATCGCCTTTTTCCGCCTTTTCGAGCGGAAACGATACAAGAAAAGGGGGGAATCGTTTAGAATTCCCCCCTTCTTTTTTGGAATTTCCGGGGTCACTCCCGCTCTGAGTTTGTCTACATAATGAAGCACATACGTAATTTCTCGATCATTGCCCATATCGACCATGGAAAATCGACACTTTCTGACCGCCTGATTCAGGTTTGCGGAGGGCTGAGTGAGCGTGAAATGTCCGCCCAGGTACTCGATTCGATGGATATTGAGCGTGAGCGCGGCATTACCATCAAAGCGCAAAGTGTGACCTTGGAGTATGTCGCCAATGATGGCGAGCGCTATCAGTTCAACTTTATTGATACCCCGGGACATGTTGATTTTGCTTACGAGGTATCGCGTTCGTTAGCGGCTTGTGAGGGGGCGCTACTGGTCGTTGACGCCTCTCAAGGTGTTGAGGCGCAGACAGTGGCGACATGCTATACCGCGATCGAACAAGGACTGGAAGTCGTTCCTGTGTTAAACAAGATTGACCTGCCGACCGCCGATGCAGATCGCGTCATTCAGGAGATCGAAGAGATCGTCGGTGTTGAGGCTGAAGACGCTGTTCGCGTTAGCGCTAAAACGGGGCTTGGTGTGGATGCGTTACTAGAAGAGATCGTGGCACGTGTGCCGCCACCAGAAGGTGACCCCAGTGCCCCATTACAGGCGCTGATCATCGACTCCTGGTTTGATAATTTCCTCGGCGTGGTCTCACTCGTGCGTATTGTTCAGGGTACGATCTCGGTGAAAGATAAGGTCACGGTAATGTCGACTGGCAAGAGCCACCAAATTGACCGCGTTGGGATCTACACGCCAAAGGCGCATGATTTGGGTTCACTGGCAGCGGGTGAAGTGGGCTATGTTATTGCGGGAATTAAAGAGATTAATGGCGCCCCCGTTGGCGATACCTTAACCCTCACTGGAAACCCTGCTGAGAGTGCATTGCCCGATTTTCAGAAGGCGAAACCACAGGTGTTTGCCGGGCTTTTCCCGATCAATGCTGAAGATTATGAGGATTTTCGTGATGCGCTGGCAAAGCTCTGCCTGAACGATGCTTCGCTATTTTACGAGCCAGAGTCATCACAGGCGCTCGGTTTTGGTTTCCGTTGTGGTTTTCTTGGCATGTTGCACATGGAGATTGTTCAGGAGCGACTAGAGCGTGAGTATGACCTTTCGCTGATTACCACTGCACCGACGGTGATTTACGAAATTTTGACCACTAAAGGTGAAGTGTTAACGATAGATAATCCATCGCGTATCCCTGATCCGAGTGTGATTGATGAATTCCGTGAGCCGATCATTCAAGCTGATATTCTTGTGCCACAGACACATCTTGGCGCAGTGATTAATCTCTGTATCGAAAAACGTGGGGTACAGAAAAAGATGCTTTATCACGGCAACCAGGTTGCCGTTAGCTACGAGTTGCCAATGAGTGAAGTGGTGATGGATTTTTACGATCGGCTTAAGTCAGTCAGTCGAGGCTATGCATCATTGGATTACACATTTCTGCGTTTTCAAGCCGCAGATCTGGTGAAGCTTGATATCCTGATTAACGGTGAACGTGTTGATGCGCTGTCATTGATTATTCATCGTGATCGTTCGCAATTTCGTGGTCGAGAATTAGCTGAGCGGATGCGAGGTCTCATTCCTCGACAGATGTTTGATGTTGCGATTCAGGCGGCGATCGGTGCGCATGTGATCGCGCGCGAAACAGTTAAGGCACTGCGTAAAAATGTCACGGCTAAGTGTTATGGCGGTGATGTGAGCCGCAAGCGCAAGCTATTAGAGAAACAGAAAGCGGGTAAGAAACGCATGAAACAGGTGGGCTCGGTAGAGATCCCTCAAGATGCTTTTCTTGCCGTGTTAAAAACGGGTAAATAGAAATGAATTTTGATTTTCAAGGATTTATGCTGTCACTGCTGGTTGTTAGCGGTGTTTTATGGGCATTAGACCACTGGAAATGGGCGCCAAAAAGACGTGAAGCTGAAAAGACCGCACGCGCTGCAATGAAACCACCAATCGATGAAAAGAAGCTGGCCGAGATTTTTAAAGAGCCAACATACGTTGAATACGCAAAGTCTTTTTTCCCGATTATTTTGATTGTATTTGTGATGCGTTCCTTTTTGGTAGAACCCTTTCGTATCCCATCGGGTTCCATGATGCCGACACTATTGGTTGGTGACTTTATTCTGGTAAATAAATTTACCTATGGTGTACGTCTACCGGTCGCTGGCACTAAGATTCTCGATTTGGGTGAGCCTGAGCGTGGTGATGTAGTGGTTTTCCGTTATCCCAAAGATCCATCGCTAGATTATATTAAACGCGTGGTTGGTTTGCCGGGTGATCGTGTCGGCTACTTTAATAAAACAATATATATTAATGGCAAGCCTGTTGCTCAAGAAGATGCAGGCCGCTATGTTGGTATTGGTAGTGGCTTTGAGTCAACAGGCTCAAGCCAGCGTAATGAAAAATTAGGCGAAGCTGAGCACCAAATATTGGTCGATACAGCTCAGCGAGCTCGCGAAGGTGAGTTTGTTGTGCCTCAAGGTGAATATTTTGTGATGGGTGATAATCGTGACAGAAGCAATGATAGTCGCTTCTGGGGCACGGTGCCCGAAGATCATCTTGTTGGTAAGGCCTTTATGATCTGGATGAACTGGGATTCTTCTGCCGGTGGTGTTGCCTGGGGGCGAGTTGGCTCCAGTATCGATTAATTGATGGCTAAAGGAGTTAGAATGAACAGAATAACGGCTAAACAGCGTGGTGCGGGCGGCAGTGGCTTTATCGCGCTCATGGCGGTGATTATTATTTCAGTTTTACTATTACTGAAGCTCTTTCCTGTCTACATGGAGCACTTTAATGTAACCAGCTCCTTGAACTCTTTAAGCGATGAAAATGACATTAAGTCTTTGAAAAAGTCCGCGATTAAAGAACTTTTACAGCGCCGTTTCTCAGTAAATGATGTTAAAAATGTCGGTAAAGAACATATCGTGATTGAAAAGACAAAAACAGGAATGACGATTGATATTGCCTATGAGGTTCGCAAGCCACTCGTCGGTAATATCGATTTAGTGATCCACTTTAATGATCACTTAGCGCTCTAGTCCTTTGGTTACTTTTGTGGAGTGCTTGTGGAATTGAATTATCCGATTGAAAAGGTAGAGCAAGTGATTGCGTATCAGTTTACGCAACAAGACTACCTTAAGATTGCGTTGACACATCGTAGTGTTGGTAGCAATAACAATGAACGTCTTGAGTTTTTAGGAGATTCGATTCTTAATTTTGTGATTGCTGAAGCGTTATACCACCGCTTTCCCAGCGTGGACGAAGGTAAATTAAGTCGCCTGCGAGCCTCGTTAGTCAGGGGAAGTACGCTGGCAATTTTGGCGCGAGAATTAAATCTTGGCGATTTTATTCTGCTGGGTCCTGGAGAGTTAAAAAGCGGCGGCTTTCGTCGAGAATCTATTCTTGCGGGCACGCTTGAAGCCATTATGGGCGCTGTTCTACAGGATGGTGGCTTTGAGGCGACAAAAATATTTATCCTGGATTTGTATCGATCAGCATTAGAAGATGTTTGTGCAGATCGAGAGTTAAAGGATCCTAAAACACGCCTTCAAGAATATCTACAGGCAAAGAAGCAGACCTTACCTGCTTATTCTGTGGTCTCTATCGATGGTGAAGGACATTCCCAACATTTTACCGTCGATTGCGTGGTGGATGGACTGAATGAAAAAATCATTGGCCTCGGTGATAGTCGCCGCAAAGCCGAACAAAATGCTGCATTGAATGCACTAGAGTTATTAAATAAAAATGAAGAGTGAGTTTTTAGATCATTGCGGTTATGTGGCGATTGTTGGCCGTCCGAATGTGGGTAAATCAACCTTATTGAATCGGATTTTAGGGCAGAAAATCAGCATCACGACGCGTAAGCCTCAAACAACGCGCCACCAAATTCTCGGCATTAAGACAACTGATGATGCGCAGGTTGTTTACGTTGATACACCGGGTATGCATCAAGGCAGTAAAAAGGCGATGAACCGCTATATGAATAAGGCGGCTGCTAGCGTTATCAATGATGTGGATGTGGTGGTGTTTGTGGTGGATGGTTTGCGCTGGGAGGAAGATGACCTGGCGATTCTTGAAAAACTTCAACATGTGGAAGCGCCGGTTATTCTCGCCTTAAACAAGCTTGATAAACTGGATGATAGAGAACGACTATTACCCCATATTCAAGCAATGTCGAAGAAAATGGAGTTTAAAGAAATTATTCCAATTTCTGCGGTCAAAGGTGAAAACATAGTTTCGCTTGAAACAATGGTGACTGCACTATTACCCACCTCACCAGCCTTTTTTCCGGAAGACCAGGTGACTGATAAAAGTGAGCGCTTTGTCGCTGCAGAACTGGTTCGTGAGAAGCTAATGATGCGCCTGGGGCAAGAGGTCCCTTATTCAATTACCGTTGAAATAGAGCAGTTTAAGCTGGAAAATAAAGTGCTGCATATTAATGCACTAATCTGGGTTGAACGTGACAATCAGAAAAATATCGTCATTGGTAAAAATGGTGAAATGCTCAAGGCGGTTGGCAAGCAGGCGCGGCTCGAGATGGAAACGATGTTTGAGAAAAAGGTGTTTCTCAAACTGTGGGTGAAGGTTAAAGATAAATGGGCCGATGATGAGCGTGCATTACATAATCTGGGCTATACCGAGTAAGTTTTAAGGTGGGTTCACCTTCACGTCATCAACTTGAACCGGGCTTTGTATTACACCAAAGGCCCTATCGCGATACCAGCCTGATCGTTGATCTGTTTACCGCCTCGCAGGGACGCATCAGTGTGGTTGCACGTGGGGTACGTAAAGCGAAATCACGCCTTGCCCCATTACTTCAGCCATTTCAGCCGTTGTTGGTTTCATGGATGGCGAGAGGTGAACTCGGCACCTTAACCTCAGTAGAAAGTGATGGCGTACCGTTTATCTTAAATCGCCGAGTGTTGATCAGTGGTTTTTATGTCAACGAGCTTTTAGTACGGCTGTTACACCGTGATGATCCGCATTCTGATCTATTTCAAGCCTACCTTGATGTACTGCAGCACTTGTCTGCGCTTCAGTTATCTTCAGCACAAGTATCAACTGATGAGCAGGTCTCTCTGCGCTGGTTTGAGAAGCAGCTGCTTGATGAGCTAGGTTATGCATTAGTCCTTGACCACGAAGTGAGTAATGGTGAAAGCATCAGGGATGATGCGTTATATCACTATTACCTGGAGCAAGGGCCGCTGTTGGTTGAACCATCTCAATCTGAAAACATGCTTAATACTGGTTCTTCAAGCGAGCGTGATTTTGTTAGAATACATGGTAAGAGTCTATTTGACATCGCACGTGGCGTATTCCGAGACGAGGTGTCACTGCGTGAAAGTAAGCGTTTAATGAGGGCTGCGTTGGCTGTTCATCTTGGTACTAAGCCGTTACATAGTCGCGAACTACTAAACGGATTACGGGCCCCGAACTTTGAAAAAAAACGACTGAATTAAGGTAAAAGGTAAAGTGGAAATGAATCAACAGCCAATCTTTCTGGGCGTTAATATCGATCATATTGCAACATTACGTCAGGCGCGTGGTACGCGCTATCCAGACCCGATTCAGGCAGCGATAGAGGCCGAACAAGCCGGTGCGGATGGTATTACATTGCATCTCCGAGAAGATCGGCGTCATATTCAGGACCGTGATGTTCACATGTTAAAAGAAATTTTGCAGACACCGATGAACCTTGAAATGGCGGTGACTGATGAAATGATCGCGATTGCTTCAGCAATTAAACCAGAAAACATCTGCCTGGTGCCTGAGCGTCGTGAAGAGCTGACAACAGAGGGTGGCCTTGATGTGGCAGGAAACGAATCCAAAGTGTCACAAGCCTGTAAACAACTCGCGGAGGCTGGCTCTGCCGTTTCACTTTTTATTGATGCGGATAAAGCCCAAATTGATGCAGCGATTCGATGTTGTGCACCGGTAATCGAAATTCACACGGGTCATTATGCCGATTTAATTGATAAAAATGAGCAGCAGGCAGAATTGAAAAGAATTGCTGAGGCTGTCTCCTATGCACATGAAAGTGGATTGCAAGTGAATGCTGGCCATGGTCTGCATTACCATAATGTCAGGCCTATCGCGGCACTCAAGGATATCGTTGAATTGAATATTGGACATGCGATCATTGCACGTGCACTTTTCAGCGGACTACAAGAGGCGGTGCGTGAAATGAAATCACTGATGCGAGATGCTCGTCGGTGATCATCGGTATTGGCACAGACATTGTGTGTGTCTCGCGTATCGCAAAAAACCTGGAGCGGTATGGCGATAAGTTTGCAGCGCGGATTTTAACGCCTGATGAACTTGCCGAGTTTTCACGCCATATACGTCCCGCTAGTTTTCTGGCTAAACGCTTCGCAGCGAAAGAGGCTGCAGCGAAAGCAATGGGTTGTGGTTTCAGAGATGGGCTACAGTTGAGCCATATTGGTGTCGGACACGATGACCTGGGAAAACCATTATTGGAATATAGTGGCAAAGCCGTTGACCTTTGCAATGAGTTAAATATTGGAAAAAGCCATCTTTCCATCTCTGATGAAGATGAATATGCAGTCGCCTTTGTCACGTTAGAGACAAGTGAATAATCCACACCGAAATATTATCAGCTTTTCTTTTACCTGCCTTCAAATTTCTAAATACCACCATTTCTGTTAATGATTCATCAATCATTAGCGATATATTAGTAGGGTAGTTGATGCAACTACTCTTACTCTATTTTATGTGATTATCCCCCTAATTATTTAGATCTGTTTATGGGGATTGTATAGTTGTTCACAAAATAGATGATTAGATTGCGGTTTAATAGCTGCATGATCCATGTTGTTATTTTTAATGGAGATAGTTGATGCAAGGCCCTTTCAAAGTAGTGGTTGTATTTCTAGCAATGTTCTTTTCAAATGCAGCTTTTTCCACTGGTACTGCACCTGATTTTGAGTTGGATGGTTTAGATGGAAAGGTAAAGTTGTCTGAATACAAGGGGAAGGTGGTGTATCTGGACTTTTGGGCATCGTGGTGTGGCCCATGTAGAAAATCATTTCCCTGGATGAATGATGTACATTCTCGTTTAAAGAAAAAAGGTTTTCGCGTGATCGCTATTAATCTTGATACAAAAAGGGCTGATGCAGATAAATTTCTCACTCAGTTAACTGCGAATTTCGATATCGCATTTGACCCGCCAGGTAAGGTCGCAGAGCTTTATGAATTACAGGGGATGCCAAGTGCTTACCTGATAGGCAGAGACGGTAAACTTCACAGCGCTCATATGGGGTTCCGTGATAAGGACATCCCATTATTAGAGCGTGAAATCGAGTTATTACTTAACCATAAATAAAGTCAAAACAGTATGAAAGAATTATTACGTTATAGTTTGTTATTTTCATTTTTTGCATTGTCTGGTTGTTCAACTTTTAAGCCGGGAGGGATCTTTGCTTATGAAGATGTTAAGCCCTGGCATAAAGCAGTTCTGGCAGAAGAGCGCATGCAGTTGAACCCATACCCTTTAGAAAATAGTGCGGATCAGAAGATATTTTACAGTCGTGAAAGTGCAAATGGTGGCCAGGGAATTGGTGGAGGAGGTTGCGGGTGCAATTAAAAATCAAAAAGTTGCAATCGGACCAGCCAAAATCATCGGTACGTAGTGCATTAACAGTCGCGACATGCGCGGTGTTATCTGGTTCACTATCTCCGGTCTGTGCTTCTGATGAAGAAGAGGTCAGTGATCTTTCAAAGATAGGGCTGTCTACTTTTTACTATTCAGAGGAAGAGCGGGTCTCCGTTAATACGACTCATGTGGCGATTGAAAATGATCTCGGTGATGATACTTTTTTGCGCGCTAATGTGATCTACGACACCATTACAGGTGCTTCCCCGAATGGGCGAATCATTCCCACTTCTACTGGTGGCAGTAGTATTCCATTTACTTCGGCATCAGGTTTTAGTGTCAACATCAATGATAATGGCAGCGCAGGAAAACGCTGGTTAACGGAGTTTACTGATAAGAGAGCTGCGTTTGATCTAAGCATTGAAAAACCGCTTACGCGTAATTTAAGAGGCGTTCTTGAGGGTAATTTCTCATCTGAAAATGACTTCACCGCATATGGTGCGGCAGGAACGATTGCCTGGGATTTACATCAACGTAATACTACGATTACGAGTGGGTTGGGCGTACTGAAGGAAACCGTCAGTCCTGCGAGTGGTACACCCCTGGAGTTAGGGGTCGCCAACTGCAATGATACTGCACCGGTACTGCCCAGCTGGGAGACTTGCAATGTGACTAGCCCTCGTTTTGGAAATGGCCAGAAACGAGTCTTCGATGGCATGGTGGGTGTTACCCGTGTATTAAATCAGCGCACGATTACCCAGTTGAATTATAGTCTTGGCGTATCTCTTGGTTATCTTACTGATCCATATAAATTGATTAGTGTTATTGATAACTCGATTGAAGGCGAAGAGGTGATGATACTTTATGAAAAACGTCCAGATAGACGCACAAGACATAGCTTGTATTGGAAAACTGTATCTCAACTAACAGACAAAAAAGTAGTCGATTTTTCATACCGCTATTTTTGGGATGACTGGGGCATCACTTCTCATACGTTTGATTATAAATATCGCTACGACTTTAAGCCTAAGAGCTATTTGCAGCCGCATGTGCGCTTAAACTTGCAATCAAGCGCAGACTTTTTTCAGCGGGCAATTGACTCGTCTGTCGCGAGTTTACCCCAATACGCAAGTGCTGATTACCGCCTGGGAAAACTAACAACCTATAGTATTGGTCTTAAGTATGGCAAGGAGTTAGGGGTCAATGGTTCGTTCGGAGTACGGGCAGAATACATCGTTCAGGCGTACTCAGGTGTAGACTTACCTGATATGAATGCTCTAGTCTATCAAGGGACATTTACATTTAAATTTAAGTAGCTGGGTGAGGGTGGTGACGGAAAATCAACCCATTTCGTTGGAACGCCAAAACGACCTATGGGTTGGACGCTTTAGTGCGATGGCTAGCCCCTGTGAGTTATTAATGGATACGCCAGACGAAGCGCTGGCGTATCAGCTTCTTTCTATCGCCGAGCGTGAGGCGAAACGGATTGAGCAGAAGTTCAGTCGCTATCGCGACGATAATATCATTTTCAAAATTAATCACGCATTGGGTCAAGCGGTTAAGGTTGATGCGGAAACTGCACTGCTGCTTGATTATGCAGATCAGTGTTACCAGTTAAGTGATGGGCATTTTGATATTACCTCTGGCGTGTTGCGAGAGGTATGGCGCTTTGATGGTGGTAATCGTATTCCATCCAGGGCTGAGGTTGATTCTATCTTGCCCAGAGTGGGTTGGTCTAAGGTTGCGTGGCGGTCACCAGACCTCAGAATGAATAGTGCGATGGAAATTGACCTGGGTGGTATTGGCAAAGAATATGCGGTTGATCGAGTTGCACTGTTAATTCGCCCTCATCTTCAGAGTGGTGTGCTAATCAATTTTGGCGGTGATTTATGCGCGATTGGGCCTCGCTTAGATGGTCGACCCTGGGAGATCGCTATTGAGGATCCTGAGAGCATTGATAAACAACAACTTGGGCTGGTTAAGCTTAAGTCTGGCGCGGTAGCAACCAGTGGCGATGCGCGTCGTTATTTAATCAAAGATGGCGTGCGCTACGGTCATATTCTAGACCCTGTGACTGGCTGGCCTATTCCTGATGCGCCACGCTCGGTGACAACCGTTGCCTCTACTTGCATGGAAGCGGGAATGCTTTCGACTTTTGCAATTCTTAAGGGGGCTGCTGCGCGAGACTTTTTAACACAGGAGGGCGTTGAGTTCCTCTGTCTTTAAGTGCTCGTTGAGAATGAAGTAAGTCCCATGATGATGGTTATTCATCATGGGGCTTTTTACTTTATGCTACCGGCTTAAATTGCTTCGTTGTCTGCATTTTCATCTAATGGTGGATCGTCATTGAGCACCTCAGTATTTTGTACGCCAAAATAACTGTAGATTGAAGAGGCGATTGAGAATGGTTCTGCCTGGTAACTACCCTCAGCTGGTGAAGTAAACTGACGATTCACCCCAGAGGCGCCAATACGTTCAGTTCTTCCCACAATCTTACCTAAACCTCGCCCAGGGATACCCGACCCACCGAAGGTCATTAAGTTTTGGTTATTTCCATGATCCCAGCCAATTGAGTTATTCAGGTTTACATTGCGCCCAAATTCGCCATAAACATTGATAATAATATTGTCACGTCCGGTAACGTTCATATGATTAACCGCAACTTGAAGAGAAGTCATCAGATCACGCATTCTTTCAGGGTATTCAATTAGACATGAGTCATGATCATCCCAGCCACCGAGACCACCACTACCCATGGAAATGAACAGGCTATCTGGGTTGTTGACTGCGAGGCTGACCGCGGCTTTCAGGCGGCGGCCAAAGTTAGTGTTAGGGTAAGTAATCCCCAATCCTGCAAGGTCTGCATCGATTGTCGACGCATTGAAGCTGGCGCTAATAAAATCAGAGAGTTCTTTGCGCTTGGTAAAGGCTTCGCTCACCTTGAGGAATTTATCGCGCTGCGCATTGCTTCGAGCAAGCGCTTCAATTGCATCTTCATTTATGCCGGCACCGCCTATAGATGAGTTGACCGATCTATCGTAGGGATTTCTAAAGTTAACATCGAGAGCGATATATTTTGTGGGCAATGGAATATCAAGCCCAGCAGGTTCAAACACTAAAGAGTCACCCTCAAAAGAGACAAAGGGTAATACCATGTCTTCAGGCGCTTTTCCGAAGGCATCATGGGCGCTTAAAACAGCGGCCAATGTTGTGCCGATGCCAGGCGTGTTTTCAGCATCTAGATGCCCGGTTAGATTCTGAAAGATACTGGTACGGTGCGCTTTAGAGTCTTCTTTAAGGCGGTTAATGGTACGGTAGATGCTCATATCGCCTGAGGCAATCAGGCTTTCCATAATCTCGCCGCCAGCACCATTATCACCGCCCCCCCAAAAGTTATTGGGTGTGAGAATGTTCCCTGCATTATTAGGGTCCATATTGGTTGGGTAGGGGTTTTGTGAGTTGGCGTTAATATCTTCAATATTAGTCAGGTTACCCGCTAATTCAGAAGGCCCACCATAAAGAAAAACATGAATGACCTGAGGTAACACAGCAGGCCGCACATAGTTAACTTCATTGAGAACGATGTTGTTTGCATTGCCTGTATTGAGTGCTGCCATACTGGGTGAAATAAGGCTGCGACCGCCAAACATCGATGCGGCGGTACAGGCACCACCCAGGACACCAAGATGTTTAAGAAATTTTCTTCTTTCCATAATAATCTTACCTGCTCTTAGTTAATGCTGTTGTTAAAGTATGTTTCAGGTAGGCGAGAAACATAATCAAAAACGATTCGTGCCTGGGCAGGTCGGTTAGTCAGATAATTACGATTCGTAATGACATCATTCAAGGTGACAAGTTCCTGCCCATTGGCTTTACGTCCAATACTGCTGATGAAGAGGTAGTGGATGAAATCCTCGTCACTCAGGTTTGCCGCTTTTTCAATAAAGTCTGAGCCCCAGCTATTATTGTTAGCGTTACTGCTGCTATAGCTAATTAATAGTCTTTCGCGTACAAGCTTGTGGTAATACGAAAAACTAAGGGAGTCGAGAGGTTGAAAAGCCCAGCGACCAAGTTTTAGCGTCATGCTTGGCTGCTTCATTTGCACCATGTTTGGGAATGAAGAGGAACCAGATGGATTGTTGAGGTCTCTGAAAAAATTAGTATGCGGCTTCCAGTCTAGGCGGTGTGCAATATTGAAGAAAGTCTCTTCCATACGTCTTGGGCGTTCGCTATTAAGTAGATATTCACGTGAAAAAATAATAGCGGTAAAAATGTGCTCAAAGCGTGTGGGGTTGCTATTGACGATACTTTGCACCAGTGCCGCACGTTTGTCCTGCTCCATATCTACAAAGAAATGATCCACTAGTACGTTTACGATTCTTGCTGTCACTTTGGGATGTTGTGAAACAGTACGATAGAAGTCAAAGCAATTGTTAATCCATTGCCCCAGAACTTTTTGAGGCACGATATTTTCATCAAGCGTGATCACTAACTGGTAGTCCTCGCTGTCACCTGTTAGGTGCCAGTTTTGGCAGGCCTGTGAGGCTTTGGGTACTTCAGCATCCTGGTCAAACAGGCCCAGATAGATTTCGATCATCTCGCGAGTATTATCCTCGGGTGAGCGAAAACGGCGCCAATTTTCCTGAGAAATCATGTGCTGATATATGATGTCACGTATGCTGGTGTTGTTGTTTATACGGCTAACTAGCTTGCTATATACTCGGTGGACATCGAAGTAATCTGCTGAGTCCATTTCAAGTGCGGGTGAAAACAGGATGGTATTGGCGAGGTTGTAGGCCATCCAGTGAGTGAAATGATCTCGGCTAACTGGGAGGTCATACATCATGGCTGTTGGCATTTCTTGTGAGTAACGTGACTCACTCAAACTGTAGTTGTCGTTGATTTGCTGCAGGTAATCACCTGAATTCGGTAGCTCCTTAGTCATCTGGCGCGCGGTTCTATTAATGAAATCGCCGCCACCACCAACTTTTGGCGATGCTAATCCCTGGTTCAGGTCAAAAAACTCATCAGCAGGAATGCCTTTATAGAGCGTGCCCATCAATCGATTGGCTACAGTATATTGGTCTTCTGCACTTAACTGTTTGTATTCAGCCGAGGAGAGTGCGGCAGCCTCGCCATGAACAACTTGAGCGCCAAACATAGTGGTAGATGCGTCAGTGTTTGCGCCCTGACTCTGAGACTCAGGCTTACATGCTGTTAATACAGATGTTGCTAGTATCAGAAATACAGCTCGTTTTATCGTATCTCTCATCTCTTAAAGTTCTCTTAATATTTGATTGAAGGTAGCGGTGCTCAACAAATCGAGGTCAATTCACAGCAATACACTAAATTGTGGTTGAGTATTCAGTGTTTTAGATAATAAAAACTTGAGCTATTTCACAACAAGTGAAGATAGCAGCTGTCAAAACTGTAGAGTTGTTGAAGTTTGTGAACTGGGAGTGTTGATTGGAGCAGGTTTGAGTGATGTTGTACTGTTTCGACGCGGTATTTAGACGGTGTGAGAGACTACTCGATTAGAAGCGCCGCCCCCACATCGCGTCCATCTGAGGCTAAAATTGCGTAGGTACGACAGGCTGCTGCAGTATCCATCACTTCAACGGCAACACCCTGATTAGTGAGAGAGGCTAGAGTCTCCGCTGGAGGCCAGTGATGTCCCGCACCGGTACCAAGCAGAAGAATCTGAGGTGGCTTCCCAGGGAAAACATCGAAGTGCTGTGATGCCAGATCATCAATCGTTCGCGGTGCCCAGTCACTAATTAAGCAGTGCGGCATAATGATGAGGCTGTTGGTTAGCGTCTCTTTTTTTAGTGTTTTGTGGCCAAAGTCATCGTTGTCAGGGTTGTAAGCCTCATTAGGGCGAATAATCGTGATCTCACCAGGGTTATAGGCGTAAATGCCAAAACGGCTATAATCCTCATCCAGCGTGATTTTTACGCTTTTACGTGACTCTGTTGCTGCTCTGTTTTTCATGGTGAGTTACAATAACGCCTTTTATTTCAGATAGCTAATCTTTAAAAGTTTGATATTATAGGCGTTTATTTTTCGGAGTGGAACAAGCAGGTGATCGAGGAATTTCCCAGAATAAAGCGGCTGCCGCCCTATGTTTTCAATATTGTTAATGATTTGAAGGCCCAGGCGCGCGCGCGCGGTGAAGATATTATTGATTTTGGCATGGGTAATCCTGATCAACCAACCCCTGCCCATATTGTGGATAAGCTTACTGAGGCGGCCCAGCGAGGCGATACGCATCGCTATTCGATGTCTCGAGGCATTCCACGCCTGCGTCGTGCTATCTGTAACTGGTACAAAGACAGATATGAGGTAGAACTAGATCAGGAGAGTGAGGCGATCGTCACCATCGGTTCAAAAGAGGGGCTTGCTCATTTAGCACTGGCGACTGTAGGTCCGGGTGATGCTGTGTTGGTACCGAACCCCGCATATCCAATCCATCCGTATGGTTTCATTATCGCCGGAGCCGATATCCGCCACGTGCCGCTAACACCCGATGTCGATTTCTTTGCTGAATTAGAGTCCGCAATCAGAAATAGTTTTCCGCGCCCCAAAATGCTGGTGTTGAACTTTCCGGGAAATCCGACCACGCAGTGTGTTGATCTCGAATTTTTTGAGAAGGTTGTGGCCATTGCCCGTGAGCATGAAATCTGGGTGGTGCACGATTTGGCTTATGGTGAAATTGTATTCGATGGCTATAAAGCGCCATCGATTTTACAGGTGCCGGGGGCAAAAGAGGTTGCGGTCGAGTTTTACAGTCTTTCGAAGACTTACAATATGCCGGGCTGGCGGGTTGGTTTTATGTGCGGCAATAAGACCTTGGTCGGCGCATTGGCCCGGATTAAGTCTTATCTCGATTACGGGATGTTTACCCCGATTCAGGTCGCGGCGATTGCAGCGCTTGAAGGGCCGCAGGAGTGTGTGAAAGAGATCACCGATATGTACTGTAGCCGTCGCGATGTGTTGTGTGAAGGGCTAAATGCCATTGGCTGGGACGTTGAAAAACCAAAGGCGACCATGTTCGTGTGGGCGCGCATTCCAGAGCAATATCGAGAAATGGGCTCGCTTGATTTTTCCAAGAAATTATTAGAAGAAGCAAAAGTGGCGGTTTCACCCGGGGTTGGTTTTGGTGAGTATGGCGATGACCATGTGCGTTTTGGTTTGATTGAAAATGAACACCGCACACGACAGGCAGTACGAGGCATTCGGCAGATGTTTAAAAAGGATGGCGTCCTAAGTGGTGCTGTAGCAGATGTGACAGGAGATGAAAGTTGAAGCCGATTAAAGTAGGGCTATTAGGGCTGGGCACTGTAGGTGGTGGGACTGCTAATGTATTGGCAAGAAACGCAGCAGAGATTGCCCGTCGTGCAGGGCGCGAAATTCGTGTCACGCATGCGGCAGCAAGAGAGCTGAATCCAGACGTGAATACCGATGGTATCGAGGTTTGTGATGACGCCTTTGCGGTGGTAAACAACCCTGATATCGATATCATTGTTGAGTTGATTGGTGGTTACGATCCTGCGCGCCAGTTAGTATTGCAGGCGATTGAAAATGGCAAGCATGTAGTGACAGCTAACAAAGCATTGATCGCGCTGCACGGTAATGAGATCTTTGAAGCCGCACAGAAAAAAGGGGTGATGGTCGCTTTTGAAGCGGGTGTTGCCGGTGGTATCCCAATCATCAAAGCACTGCGTGAAGGGCTAGCTGCCAATCAGATTGAATGGTTAGCGGGTATTATTAATGGCACCGGAAACTTTATTCTGACAGAGATGCGCGACAAAGGACGTGACTTTGCGGACGTACTCGCCGAAGCGCAGGCGCTTGGTTATGCCGAAGCAGATCCGACTTTTGATGTGGAAGGGATCGATGCGGCTCACAAGCTCACCATCCTGGCATCGATCGCCTTTGGTATTCCGCTACAATTTGAAAAGACCTATACCGAAGGGATATCGAAGATCACGCGCGAAGATGTGAATTATGCTGAGCAGCTAGGTTATCGCATCAAGCATTTAGGTGTGACGCGTAAAACAGATAAAGGGATTGAGCTGCGTGTTCATCCGACGCTGATCCCAGAACGCCGTCTGATCGCCAATGTTGATGGCGTGATGAATGCCGTATTAGTGCAGGGTGATGCCGTTGGGCCAACACTTTATTACGGTGCTGGTGCAGGCTCAGAGCCAACCGCCTCAGCAGTGGTGGCTGATATTATTGATGTTGCGCGCACCATGACCGTTGACCCAGAGAACCGTGTGCCTCATCTGGCATTTCAGCCGAATGCGCTTTCGGATACGCCAGTGTTACCGATGGAGCAGATTGAAACGGCTTATTACCTGCGGATGCAGGCAGCGGATCGTCCGGGTGTTCTGGCTGAAGTGACTCAGATTCTGGGCGAGCAGGGCATCAGCATCGAAGCAATGATTCAAAAAGAACCGGCTGAGGGTGAAAACATCGCCTCTATTATTATGCTCACTCAGCGTGTGATTGAGAGCCAGATGAATGAAGCGATTCGCCGTATTGAATCGCTAGCGGTGATTGATGGCGATGTTACCCGTATTCGTCTTGAGCAGTTAGACAAGTAATTCGCGCCTGTATTAGATAAACAAAGACGCGTCTCATTTAATTTTTAAGGAAACTTTATTATGCCATTTCGATCTCGCTATACAGGTTTGATTGATACCTACCGTGACCGCCTGCCGGTACATGATGACACCCGCATTATTAGCCTCGGTGAAGGGAATACACCGTTAATTCGTCTCAATAACATCCCTGGTTTGCTTGAATCGGAAATCGATATCTACGTGAAATTTGAAGGGCTGAATCCAACCGGTTCTTTTAAAGATCGCGGTATGACCATGGCGGTTACCAAAGCGGTCGAAGAAGGTAGCGAAGCGATTATCTGCGCCTCAACCGGTAACACCTCGGCCTCTGCGGCAGCCTATGCGGCACGTGCCGGCATCAAGGCATTTGTATTAATTCCGGATGGCAAGATCGCCCTTGGCAAGCTGGCGCAGGCGATGATGCATGGTGCTACCGTGATTCAGATCAAAGATAACTTCGATGCTGGCATGCAGCTGGTAAAAGATATCGCAGGTCATGCGCCAGTGACGATCGTTAACTCGATCAATCCGTACCGTCTACAGGGGCAGAAAACAGCGGCCTTTGAAATTATGGAAGAACTGGGCTGTGCGCCGGATTATCACTGCATTCCTGTCGGCAATGCAGGTAACATCACCGCTCACTGGATGGGCTACAGAGAGTACAACGAACACGGTATCGTTAATAGCTTGCCTGTGATGGTGGGCTATCAGGCGAGTGGTTCTGCGCCCTTTATCCATGGCGCAATGGTTGATGAGCCCGAAACAGTGGCGACCGCAATTCGCATTGGCCATCCGCAAAGCTGGGATAAGGCATGGACGACTCAAAAAGAGTCTAAGGGGTGGTTTGATGAATGTACCGATGAAGAAATCCTCGCTGCGCAGAAGCTGCTGACTGAGCGCGAGGGTGTCTTTTGTGAACCAGCATCAGCCGCTTCACTGGCTGGTTTAATCAAAGATGTTAAGAATGGCAAGATCGCAGCGGGTAGCAAGGTTGTCTGCACTTTGACCGGCAATGGCATCAAAGATCCTGAGACCGCAATCAAACAGTGTAAGGCCCCACTGCAAAGTATTGATGCAACTCTTGATGCGGTTAAACGCGCTATTCTGGATAACATCTAGCGCTTAACCTATCCCGGGGTTAGTGATTTGATCACTAAAGTGCAGTCATAAAAAAGGCGAGGATGCTTTCACATCCTCGCCTTTTTTGTGCTTACGACAGCGATTAATTGCTAGCGCGTACCACTCGACCATTAAGTGGCTGCACTGGGCGCGCGCTCAGTGGAAACAGGTCGGTAAACTGCTTCACCTGCTTGGCTGAGATTGAAACCGGTGTTGCCATTACCATCCAGTTCACGCCTTCTGAACAGGGTGGCGTGGTCAGTGAGCCAGCGTAGTTGAAGTAGGTCAGGTCAACAGGCAGTAGATCGAGCGCATTGATGCGCATGTTTTTGACAGTACTGGTCTGGCCGCTTTCTGTTGGCATGTTAGCCCACAGTTTTTCGATCTCTTTGTTTTTATCGCCAGCTTTAAACATCACACCGATCACACCCAGCTGGCCATCGGCTGCTTTGTGAACCAGATGCGCCACCATGTCGTAGCTTTTGCCACCAATAGTATGTTCAGACGGCGCATGAAAATGAAGCTGTAACAGATCGTAGCGCTTACCTCCGACGGTGATATAGCTTCCGGTGTGGTAGTTAGCCTGAATGGTGTGACCGTTGTTGGTCAGTTCCAGCGGGGTTGATTTGTACTTGAATTCGATCTCAGAAAGTGGGCCGATAGTCACAGTCGAAATATCGATTGGTGACTGCTGCTTGCCATCGCCACAGGTCGCATATTCATCTTTAATCACATTCCACGCATGAGGCGCACCATCGCCTTCATAGGCCCAGTGATCAGCATGTTTTACCGCATGGCTAACTTGTTCAGCATGAACTGCTTTGCCGTGGTCATCTGATTTTGACTCATGGGTATCATCTGAGTCTGAACATGCAGCTGTTAGCATGGCGATGCCCCCAATCGCCACACCTTTTAAAAATCTCATACGCTTGGTTTTCATTAATCCGCCTCTTTAATTCTTTTTAAGATTAGTTAACCCTTCCCAACAGAACCGTTAAGACTAGCCAGAGTGAGGATAAAAATCCAGTGTTTATCATCCATTAATGCACTTATCAGCTACAAAGCGTGGGATTAATGGCTATCGCCATAAGCTTGATCATCACCCGATACGGAATGGTATGGATAAACATGCAGTATCACTTTAGGTGGTGCTAATAAGTGTTTGTTTTTAAATTTGACATCGATATCACATAGGTCAACCTGGATGACCTGGGCTGCGCTATAATCTCGCCATCCAAAACAATAGACTCAAAATCAAGTGAAATTAACCCTCGCGCCGATGGAAGGCGTCATCGATCACCACATGCGTCACCTGCTGACGCGCATTGGCGGCTATCACCACTGTGTGACTGAATTTGTGCGCATTAGCGATCAACTGCTGCCGCCGGTGGTTTTTCATCGCCTCTGTCCTGAACTGGCTCACGGCTGTAAAACAGCCGCAGGCACGCCAGTGACACTGCAGATACTGGGTGGTGAGCCGGCGGTGATGGCAGAAAATGCGCAGCGTGCGGCAGAGCTGGGGGCGGCGGCCATCGATATTAATTTCGGTTGTCCGTCGCGCTTTACCAACAGCAAGGCGGGCGGGGCGATTCTATTAAAAGAACCCGAGCGCATTTATAAAATAACACAGGCCGTACGCCGCGCGGTGCCTGCCGCGTTATCCGTATCGGCCAAGATACGCCTCGGTTACGAACACACTGACCTTGCGCTGGAAAATGCGCTGGCGGTGGAAGCGGCCAATGCCAATTTTATTACCGTGCATGCGCGCACTAAAATCGATGGTTATCACCATCCGGCCCGGTGGGAATGGTTGGGGAAAATCAATGAGGCGATCAAGATTCCGCTGGTCGCGAATGGCGATATCAACAGTGTGGATGACTACCTGCGTTGTCGGCAGCTGAGTCATTGTGAGGATTTCATGCTGGGGCGTGGGGCGATGAACCTGCCCGATCTCGCGCGGCAGATTAGCGCGATTCAGTCGCAAACTGCGATTGATGTAATGGGATGGGGAGAGGTCGTCGGTTTAATCATCGAGATGACCGAGCTGATGAAGCAGCAGCCTGAGATACAGGATAAAAAAGTGCTGGGGCGGATCAAGCAGTGGTTGGCTTATCTGAAGCGCCAGTACCCGCAGGCAGTGATGTTGTTCGCCGAGATCCGGCAGCTAAAACAGTTGGCTCCGGCGGATGAGTTGTTGCGACAGGTAGCCCCCCGAATTTCACTGTAAGCTCATTCCCCCAGAGCAGGTACCATTCGAACGGAAAAGCACACCGCTTTCCCAGATTCTGATGAAATGGTCCATATAAAGACTGATATTGATGCTAAGTGACTGTTTCCGCCTGACAACCTTGTGTCTTGCGGCCATTTGCACTAAAATCCCGCGGTTCCAACAATTTGTTTTCTCCTTGCCTTACCGCGTTGGTCGGAAGGCATAACCATGAGGAGTGTTATGAGACACTACGAAATCGTGTTTTTGGTCCACCCTGACCAAAGTGAGCAAGTCCCAGCCATGATCGAGCGCTACCGTACCTCTATTGAGAGTCGTGACGGTTCAATCCATCGTTTAGAAGATTGGGGTCGTCGTCAGCTTGAGTATCCAATCAACAAAGTTCACAAAGCACATTATGTGATGATGAATGTTGAGTGTGATAAAGAAGCGCTGGAAGAGATCACCACTGCGTTCCGTTTTAACGATGCGGTTATCCGTAACCTGGTTATCACCCGTAAAGCGGCGATCACTGAGCCTTCTGCACTGGTACGTCCAGCTAAAGAAGAGCGTCCAGCAGCGGCACCTGTAGCAGCAGCGCCAGTCGCAGATGCAGCGGCACCGGCACCTGCAGCAGCTGAGGAAGCACCAGCAACTGAAGGTTAATTGGTGTCTGAGGAGAACCGTCTGGTGGTGAGTGGGGTGATTTGTAATCCTCCCGAGTCGCGCAATAGTCCAGCCGGTATTCCATTGACACGATTTACGCTGGAGCACCGTTCACCGCAGGTCGAGGCAGGTTTACCTCGCGACACCTTTTTTAAGATCGTCGTGATTGCCGCCGGAACAGCACTGAAACAGGTCGCAGCTAAATTGCAGCGTGGGGATGAAGTTTGTGTCGAGGGATTTCTCAGTCGCATGAGTTATCGCGAAGACGAAGCCAGACTCGCATTACACGCCGAGACAATTAACAAGCAGTCAAGCTGAACAGAAACATAATTTATTTGGAGAGTTATCATGGCAAAATATTTTCGTCGTAAAAAGTATTGTCGTTTTAGTGCAGAAGGCCTTGTAGTTGATTACAAAGACATCTACATGCTGAAAAACTACATCACCGAAACCGGTAAGATCGTACCAAGCCGCATTACAGGCACCAGTGCCAAGTATCAGCGTCAGCTTGCTACCGCAGTTAAGCGTGCACGTTTTCTTGCGCTGCTGCCTTACTGTGATTCGCACTAGACTCAAACGGTAATAGATTCACACTGATATCATGAAAGCATTAGCTTCATTCATCATGCGCGGTCGAGCACAGGCAACCCTGGTTGCTGTGGTGGGCGCGGTGCTGTCGTTGGTTATTCCACCGCTGAGTCACCTCTCGGGGGCGACAATTGGTTTGGTAACGCTGCGTAACGGCGTTAAGGAAGGGCTCTTTTTGATGCTCGCCTTAGGGCTGGTGATGGGTGCGATTGGCATGATGTCGTCGCTTGAAGGCGGTTTGGTGCAGGCCTATGTGATAGGCATGTTACTGCTTTCTGTGCCGGTGTTGATTGCGTCAGTGATTTTGCGTGTGACGCGGTCATTGGGGCAAACACTCACCGCGATTGCGATTATGGCGGCGCTGTTAATATTGCTGGTCAATATTATGCTGGGTGATGCCGCTGCCTGGTGGCGTGCCATCCTTGAAACAGTGATGGCTCCGATGCTGACTCAGGCAGAGCTTTCGCCAGGAGAGGCGAGTGACATGCTGGATGGAATGGCACGCATGATGACCGGACTGGTCGCTGCCGTGTTGCTCTATTCAACCATGATTAACCTGTCACTGGCGCGCTGGTTTCAGGGCATGCTTTATAATCCGGGTGGTTTTCAGCAAGAGTTCCATTCGTTGTTTATTGAGAAGCGTGTTGCGATCGTCGCGGCGTTGATTGGTGTCGCTGGCATGATCTTCGCGGGACAGGGCGGTATCTCTCAGGATCTGATGATTCTGGTGGTGGCACTCTTTTCTATCCATGGTCTGGCGCTGGTGCATGGCGTGATCGGCATCACCGGTATGGGGCGCGGTTGGTTGATTGCGCTTTATGTCGGTTTGCTGATTGTGCCACCGCATATCGCCATGATGCTGGCGATGATCGGTTATATCGATAGCTGGGCGGATATTCGTGGGCGTCTGCGAGCGAAGCTCGAAGTCAATGAACCGCAGAAACGTCAGTCTAAGCTAGATCATGATGAAAAAGATGAGCGCGACGATCGAGATGATCATGATTCGCATGATGACCGTTCAGATAATGATCGATCAGACTCGGATGATGACCGACGCTAAATCAGACGTCAGGCATCAGGTGTGATGAAATTTAAGTAGTATGAGTGGATAGTTTTTTAGTTTATATTTTTAGTTAATATGCTACGTAACGAGGTATATAGAGATGAATGTTATTCTTCTTGAGAAAGTAGAAAATCTGGGTGGTTTAGGTGACGTAGTCACCGTCAAAGCGGGTTATGGTCGTAACTACTTAATCCCAGGCAAAAAAGCAGTTGCAGCAACCGCTGCTAACCGTGCTGATTTTGACGCACGTCGTGCAGAGCTAGAAGCGGCAGCAGCAGAGGTATTGGCAGCTGCCAATGCACGTGCAACCGTACTGGCTGAAAAGGCAATTACCATTGCCTGTAAAGTGGGTGAAGAAGGTCGACTGTTTGGTTCTGTTGGTACTGCAGATATCGCAGCAGCATGTGCTGAAGCAGGCACCGCTGTTGATAAGCACGAAGTACGTCTACCAGATGGCGCTTTCCGCCTGCTTGGTGAGTACCAAGTATCGATTCACTTGCACCCTGAAGTGAATGCAGAAATCACAGTACGGGTTGTTGCTGACGAAGCGTAAGCAATCTTTACTGTTGTGGTGAGGACACTATTACGTGCGCACCACAAACAATGTTTGATCTCACCCTCTATGCCAGCACTGCTATGTCAGCACTGGCAATAGAGGGTGAGTTGTTATTAGCACCGGGCTTATAGAATTTATATGCAAGACTTTGCGGATATAGAGAACGGTCTAGATCAAATATCGGACTCGTTTAAAATGCCACCTCATTCGATTGAGGCAGAACAGGCAGTGCTGGGTGGACTCATGCTGGATAACAATGCATGGGACAAAGTCGCTGATCTGCTGGTTCAGGACGACTTCTACCGCCGTGACCACGGCCTGATTTTTCATGCGATTGCAGTACTGGCAGACAGCAGTCAACCATGCGATGTGGTTACCATCTCTGAATGGTTGAACAACAACGGCGAACTCGGCAACGCCGGTGGGCTGCCATACCTCGGCACGCTTGCCAACAATACTCCCAGTGCGGCCAATATCAAATCCTATGCCGGCATCGTGCGTGAGCGCTCGGTACTGCGACAGTTGATTCGTGTCGGCACTGAGATCACCGATGCCGCCTTCAATACCGAAGGGCGTAATAGCGTTGAGCTGCTGGACACTGCCGAGCAGGCGGTGTTTAAGATTGCCGAACAGGGTTCTCGTAGCGATAAAGGTTATAAAGCCGTTTCGGAGCTGCTCGCCAATGTGGTCGATCGCATCGATATGCTGGCGGGACTCGAATCTTCGATCACCGGTATCTCAACTGGTTTTGATGACTTTGATGAGATGACGGCCGGTCTGCAGGAGGCTGATCTGGTGATTGTCGCCGGTCGTCCATCGATGGGTAAAACAACCTTTGCGATGAATATTGCAGAGTACGCGGCAATCAGTGGGAAGTTGTCAGTGGCTGTTTTTAGTATGGAGATGCCGGGCGAGTCGTTGGTCATGCGTATGTTGTCATCACTGAGTAGAGTGGATCAGAATCGGGTTCGAAGTGGAAAACTGGATGATGATGACTGGGCAAAGCTGACCTCATCGATGAGCATACTCAGTGAATCAAAACTCTTTATCGATGATACCCCAGCGCTGTCACCAACCGAACTACGTGCCCGCGCGCGCCGTATCAAACGTGAACACGACCTCGACCTGGTAGTGATCGATTACCTGCAGTTGATGCAGGTGGCCGGTAGTAGTGAAAATAGAACCAATGAAATTTCGGAAATTTCGCGTGGCCTGAAGACGCTCGCAAAAGAGATGAATGTGCCGGTGATCGCGTTATCGCAGCTTAACCGCTCACTTGAGCAACGACCGGATAAACGCCCGGTGATGTCTGATTTGCGTGAGTCGGGTGCGATCGAGCAGGATGCCGATGTGATCTGTTTTGTCTATCGCGACGAAGTCTACAACAAAGACGACCCAGACAATAAAGGCCGTGCCGAGATTATCATTGGTAAACAGCGTAACGGGCCGATCGGTTCTGTACCGCTCACCTTTAATGGTAAGTACACCCGCTTCGATAACTATGCGGCCACTCAGGATTACTACGACGGGGGATATGAATGACGCGTGCCGCTGAAGCGTCGATCGATCTTCAAGCGCTTCAATATAATTTGCAGCGGGTACGTGATACCGCTAAAAGTTCGCGCGTTATCTCAGTCATCAAAGCCAACGGCTACGGCCACGGCATGTTACGTGTTGCCAACGCACTCGCCAATAGCGATGCCTTTGCGGTTGCCAAGATTGAAGAGGCATTGGCACTCCGTGGTGCAGGCTTTGCCCAGCCTGTTTTGCTGCTGGAAGGTTTTACCGATGCCGATGAATTAGCATTACTCGCAGAGCATGCGATTGATGCGGTGGTGCATCACCTATATCAAATCGAGCTGCTAGAGCAGGCCACGCTACCATCAGCACTCAAGGTCTGGCTTAAGATCGATACCGGTATGCATCGCCTCGGTATCGCGCTCGACCATGTGGCTGCCAGTTATAAACGCCTGCTGGCCTGCGATAATGTGGCGGATGAAGTCGCCATCATGAGCCACTTTGCCAATGCGGACGACCACCATGATCCGCGCACCACATCACAGCTAAAACGTTTTAATAGCGCCACGCTTGATATCAATGCGCCGCGCAGTTTGGCAAACTCGGCTGCGATCCTGAATCATCAAGAGAGCCATGGGGATTGGGTGCGCCCCGGCATTATGCTCTACGGAGTTTCGCCCTTTATTAAAGGCGTTGCCGCAGAAGAAAACCTAAAACCAGTGATGACCTTGAGTTCAAAACTAATTGCGATCAACCATTACAAAAAAGGTAACGCGCTGGGTTACGGTGGTAGCTGGCGTTGTCCTGAAGATATGGCGGTCGGTGTCGTTGCGATCGGTTACGGTGACGGCTATCCACGTGCAGCAAGAACCGGTACACCTGTGTTGATTAACGGCCAACGTGTGCCGCTGGTCGGACGGGTATCGATGGACATGATCTGTGTCGATCTACGCAGCCTGCCAGCCGCTGCGATTGGAGACCGCGCTATTTTATGGGGCGAAGGCTTACCGGTTGAAGAGATCGCCGAGTGCGCCCATACCATCCCTTATGAACTGTTATGCCGTGTCACAGAACGTGTGCGCATCACTGAGGTCAGTTAATTATGGCTGCCGCTAAACCTGTCAGTAATAAAGGCACGAAAGGTAACAAGACTGTTTTCAGTTGTACTGAGTGTGGCGCGCAGGCGCACAAGTGGGCAGGGCAGTGTGGTGACTGCGGCGCATGGAACAGCCTGATAGAAGATGTGATCACCACCAGCAGCAATACACCACCGCGCTATAGCGGTTATGCGGGTGAGTCGGCGGTATGCAACATCAGCGATGTCACGGTGATTGAAGAGAGCAGAACATTAACCGGTTTTAGTGAGCTAGACCGTGTGCTGGGCGACGGCCTGGTGAAGGGCTCTGCGATATTAATCGGCGGTGATCCCGGCATCGGTAAATCAACCTTGTTGATTCAGGCGATTGCATCGCTCAGCCAACGTGTCGGCACACTTTACGTCACCGGTGAAGAGTCACTGCAACAGGTGAGCATGCGTGCGCATCGGCTGGGCCTGCAAACAGACAAGGTGCGGTTGCTTTCTGAAACACAGGTGCAGCGCATTCTCGCCATGGCCAATAAAGAGAAGCCCGGCGTATTGGTGATCGACTCGATTCAGACTGTCTATACCGATCAACTCAACTCAGCGCCCGGTTCAGTGAGCCAGGTGCGTGAGAGTGCCGCGCATCTGGTGCAGTATGCCAAACAGACCGGCACGGCTGTCTTTCTGGTGGGCCATGTCACCAAAGAGGGCGCACTCGCTGGCCCGCGCGTACTGGAACATATGGTCGATACGGTACTCTATTTTGAAGGTGATTCGAGCAGCCGCTACCGTGTGATTCGCGCGGTTAAAAATCGTTTTGGTGCGGTTAATGAAGTGGGTGTTTTTGATATGGGTGAAAGGGGTTTGCGCGAAGTCTCCAACCCCTCGGCGATTTTTGTTTCGCGTCATGAAAATCCAGTGTCGGGCAGTGTCATTATGGTCACCCGTGAAGGCACCCGTCCGATGCTGGTTGAAGTGCAGGCCTTAGTCACCGAAAGTCATCTGCCCAACCCACGCCGTGTCACTGTCGGTTTAGATCAAAACCGTCTCGCCATGTTGTTGGCGGTACTGCAACGCCACGGCGGCATCGCAATGTACGATCAGGATGTCTTTGTAAACGTCGTCGGTGGCGTGCGTGTTTCAGAAACCGCCGCTGATCTCGCCGTGATCCTTTCTGCGCTCTCAAGCATGCGCGACAAACCACTACCGACTGATCTTGCCGTGTTTGGAGAGATCGGGCTGGCCGGAGAGATACGCCCGGTACAGAACGGACAGGAGCGCATCAAAGAAGCTGCACAGCACGGCTATAAGCGCGCCATCGTGCCGTTGGCTAATAAACCCGCCAAGCCGATTAAAGGGCTAGAGGTAATTGCTGTGCAGCGTCTGGCTGAGGCGATAGAGTATCTTTAGTGTGGAAGTCTTGTCAGTTAGCGATAGGGAAAACATACTGCTCTGTAGCGACGCTAATTAGGCATGGTCTGGTATATGGCGGATTACCTAAATAACTTGAATTACTGAATCATGGCGCTACGCTAATCCGTCCAGCGCGTTAGCAGAAGAATTAGAAATGAGAAGCAAAACCGAAAAAATCATTGTTTTCTTTATTACATTTATAATGTTTGATTTTTCCCATGCAGGGGAAGTTAAAGTGCGTGCTCGTGAACACATTGATTTTCATAATGTAGACATTAATGGTGGTGATAGTACGTCGTATAGCGGATTAAGTAACACTATTAATATTTGGTGGGAAAAACCTGGAGTCTATTCAGTGGGACTGGCGTTTAATCCCATATTTGGTTCAGCCAAACCTGATGACGATGCCAGTGATCAGCTTGGTGATAAAATCAAGTTGATAACGCTAGGCATAGAAGGAAAATATTATCATCGATATGTTTCAAAAAATCTGTTTTCACGAATTGGGGTAGGCGGCACACGTCTGGACTCTAACGGTGAAATTGGCGATGTAGATGGCTATCATGCTTACATGGGAATCGGGTGGGAATTCGATATTAAAGGTGTTGGCCTGGCCTTAGAAATGGCTTTTCGTCATTCAGGGTTAGAACAGAATATTGTCGTCAATAGTGTTACACCGTCAATTGGTGTTCATTTTTATCATTAACTCCCCGGTGGGATGATTAATGATTTCTGAAATGCCTTAAATGATGTGGTGATGCCTTGTTAAAAGGGTAGCAGCTCCTTTTTCCGAAATCAGGTAAAATTCCAACAAGGCATTTGCAGTACGAAAAATAACTTAGGTACTAAAAGTGGTAGATTCGACGATAAACACCGGTTTTAAATTTGATAATAGCTATGTTGAACAACTAGCAGGGTTTTATGTTCCATTTGCTGGCGATAGAGCGCCTGAGCCAGAACTGATTAAACTGAATCGACCGCTTGCCGAAGAGTTGGGGCTTGATTTAGTTCATTTGCAGGCGGAAGATATTGCAAAAATTTTTTCGGGTAATGTTATGTCGCAAGGTGCAACACCCGTGGCACAAGTCTATGCCGGGCATCAGTTTGGCGGTTTTAGCCCCCAGTTAGGAGACGGGCGGGCATTGTTGTATGGTGAGGTGATTGACTCTTCCGACAAGCGCCGCGATATTCATTTGAAAGGTTCCGGTCGCACACCATTTTCTCGCGGCGGTGATGGTAAGGCAGCGCTTGGGCCGATGTTGCGTGAGTATATTATTAGCGAGGCAATGTTCGCGTTGAATATTCCGACCACTCGCGCTTTAGCGGTTGTGGGTACGGGTGAAAAAGTCATCCGCGATAGTGGGTTGCTGCCTGGTGCGGTGTTCGCGCGTGTTGCGGCTAGCCACATACGGGTTGGCACGTTTGAATATTTTTCAGCACGCCATGAAACAGACAAAATAAAACAACTTGCAGATTATACGATTCAACGTCATTACCCCGAATTAAAGCTAAAACAAAAAGAAAACCAAAGCAAAAATCCCTATCTTGCTTTAATTGCCGAAGTGCGTGATCGTCAGGCTTCACTGCTAGCAAAGTGGATGTTAATGGGTTTTATACATGGCGTAATGAATACCGATAACATGACGATCTCTGGTGAAACAATTGATTATGGCCCGTGTGCGTTTATGGATAGTTATGATCCTGCAACCGTCTTCAGTTCCATCGATAAACAAGGGCGTTATGCCTATGGGAACCAGCCGCCCATTGGGCAGTGGAATCTCGCGCGGCTGGCTGAGACCTTATTGCCCTTCGTTCATTCAGATCCTGATACAGCAGTCGAACTGGCAACTCACGAAATTAATATGTTTCCTGAGCGTTACCAGCAATATTGGTTAGATGGCATGCGTTCTAAACTTGGGTTATCAATCAAAGAAGCTGATGATCTTAAATTAGCGAACGAACTTTTGCAGGCGATGGAAGGACAGAATGTTGACTTTACAAAGTTGTTTCGCCGCCTGGCGGCTTCATTGCATGGCGACATAGAATGCGTCAGAAATTTATTTGATGACTTTGAAAAGTTTGACCAGTGGCATGAGCGCTGGCTTGAGCGCCTGGCTCGAGACCCTATGAGTGTTGATGACAGAATTGCTTCGATGAATGGTGTTAATCCAATTTATATTCCTCGTAACCACAAAGTGGAAGAGGCCATACAGGCTGCTGAAGCGAAATCAAACTTTGCCCCGTTTGAAAAGCTGGTAGAGGTACTCGCTAACCCGTTTGAAGAAAGAGAAGGTCTGGATGAGTATGAAGAGCCAGCACCTGATAGTTTTCCGCCTTATAAAACATTTTGTGGCACCTGATCTATCGCTATACGATTGAGATTTAGGTCTAACGGTTAAGCGTACCTCCTGACATTCGGTAAGAGGTACGCTCGATGGCATGGCGATATCTTGCTGAAAGGGTGGTGCACGCTTTTTGAGGATGTTTGCTATAGTGCTATTTTCACCGCTGATTGATACTCAATTCCAACATGCAACCACAAGCCGATCCCTTTATTGTGCCGCGCTGCGACGAAGCAATAGACGTGCTCTATCAAGATGAGCATCTTTTATTAATTAACAAGCCTACGGCGTTGTTGACGCTTTCGGGAAAACACCCACTCAATAAAGATTCAGTACACTTTCGCCTGGTCAAAGATTACCCAACCGCTACGATGCTGCATCGCCTTGATTTTGGCACCTCGGGTCTTTTAGTGGTGGCGCTGAATAAAGCGATTAACGGGCATATCACCCGGCAGTTTCAGGCGCGCACGGTGGTTAAAACGTACACCGCGCTGTTGCATCGTCATCTGACAGATGATGAGGGCAGCATTGATGATCCCATCGCAAAAGACAAGGCCAACTTTCCACTGCAAAAAATCTGTTACGAAACGGGTAAAACAGCCTTAACGCATTATGAAGTTGTTGAGCGACTGCACCAGCCCTTTGCAACAAGAGTGACCTTTAAGCCCGTCTCGGGGCGTACCCATCAATTACGGATTCATAGTCGCGAAATAGGGCATCCAATTTTAGGCTGTGACTTATACGCCACGGATGAGGCGTTTAATATGGCAAAACGCTTAATGTTGCATGCCACCACGGTTGAATTTGACCACCCGGTGACAGATGAAAGGATTAAGGGCGTTAGCCCTTGTCCATTTTAGTGCGGAGGTATTATCTTCCTGGGGAGCTTTGTCTGCTGTATGGGAGCAGATCCCAAATATAACCCCTCATCAAAAGACTGGCGAAGAATTGTTATGCTAACTCAATCACCTCTTTTGCTTTTTCATTTTCGTATGCACTGCAGTTGTGTAAAATCGTTCGTGCATAGTGTTGTGGCGACTCTTGCCACATAAAAGCATCGAGGATTGTTCTTAATAAGACCAGAGAGTAGCGTGGTGGAACAGTGGTCTCGGTTTTCCCGATTCTGGTGTTAGAACGTAATCATAATCAGCGATTTAAAGGATTGCTTGATAAATTTATGCCAGATTGGAAGGCTAGGCAGCAAGTGTTAAATAAATCACCTTTGGCTCATGAGGATTGGGTCTATTAACTTCAGTGCTTGAGCGTCTTAAGCAGGCTTGGGGGGGTGATTGAGCCCTGACATATTCTTTGGTCACTATCGATCCAGTGCTCTTTCGTGAGTATATAGATACCGTCGATACCATGAATAGCGCAATTGATTGCAAAATAACGTATTCTAAGGGCTTCAACCTTAGAATTATGTAGAGGAAAAACGAGTGGCTAAGCCTAATTACGCTTATGAAAAGCGCCAGAAAGAAATAGCCAAAAAGAAAAAGAAGGAAGAGAAGCGCTTGCAAAAAGCGGAGGCAGACGCTAGTCAGTCGCAGGACGTTCAGCCTATATCAGGAAACGACGACAAAGCGGTTAAAACCGACGACGTTTAGCAAGCTCGTCGCAGTCAATGAATTTTAAACAGACAAAGGAAAACACGGTATGAGTACAGGTACAGTTAAGTGGTTTAATGCAGACAAAGGTTTCGGTTTCATTACGCCAGAAGATGGTAGCAAGGATCTATTTGTTCATCATTCAGAAATTCAAAGTGGCGGTGCGTATGCAACCCTGAATGATGGTCAAAAAGTAGAATTTGAAGTGGGAGAAGGCCAGAAAGGGCCATGTGCTAATAAGGTTGTGCCGCAGTAACATAAGCGTCAACACATAACAAAACCAATCGATAGCGGCGAACCTCAGCGGCGCTTAAACCGTGCTTATCGCTACGTTAGCACAGTTTAATTCCCGTTACGGTTTGTCGCTCATTGGTGGCGTTATCGATGAAAATGATAGAAGAGCTAACCACACATGATGATTAATGTGCTTATTGGTTTGCTAATCTTCATTGCGATTCTCTATATTGCAGGCCCAATATTCATTTATTGCGTACAAAAATTACCCGCTAGAGTGGGTTTTGAAGCAGTAGACGAAACAAGTTTTTTAAGTGATCGAAGTAAAAAATTTAATGCGCTTGACCATGAGTTAAAAGCACTTGGCTTTGAATACATCGGGTCATCAAGATTATTAGATACTCACAATAAGACCTATTTCTCGCTTTATTCTAATCCTGAGCACAACACAGCGGGGATGTTGGTTTCGATGAACAGCACTGTCGATAATTTCACGTATGTGGAATTCGGCCAGTTGTACGCTGACGGAACGATGCTAGATGTATCAAATGCACCCGTTGTTTCGGTGTATCCCAAAATGGATTTTAAAATAGCCGCCAGGTTTCCTAAAATATACAGCGTAGAAAAACTGTACAGTATTTTTTTGAAATTAAAATTATCATTAAATAATTCATCGCCTTCTATTGCTTACAAACGAGCGTATGGCTTTAAAAAAGTAGAAGCGTTTATTGCCAGGGAGTCCGATGAACTCGTTAACCAGGGGTATTGTAAAAGTGCTGTTGATTCAGAGGGGAAAAGAAGCCTAACCTTTAAAGGTGCTTGTGTTTTTACATGGAAAAATACTTTCCCTGGTAAAAATATTTACGACAAATTGGACCAGGCTTATTCACGAAAACTATTGATCAATGCAGAATAAATGCTTTCTGGTTTTTCTCACTTGATCTGTATAAAAAGCCGCCTGAAAAATCAGTTGGCTTTTTAATTTGAATGTAGGTGGATTCGACCCAGGCCTCTCAGCTTTGAAACTCGAAGGAACAATGGCGGTATGGTTGTATCCGCCATTCGTGCATTCCTGGGTGTCAAAGTCCATCGCTGGCGTCAATGGAGAGCGAAGCAAGGGCCGCTAGCAGCGTATTTCAATCCCTTGACTTATATGGGCCCACTGTCAGTTCCGTAAGCTCACAAAAAACGAAGAGGGCTTTTGCCAGTGAAAACAGCTTACTGAAGCTGCTGTATGCGGGTATAGTGAAGGTATCCGAGCGCTGGACTCATTCAGTATAAATCTGGAGCTTCACATAATCGCAGCTGACGATTCATTGTGAGGGCAGGGTGGACGAGCAGATAGTAAGTGATTGAAATAAATACCTTACTTATAATCAGTAAAGGAGTGAGTATTTAATTACAATGGCTTCTGAAACCAGAAAAAAAACAGATAATAAGAAACACTCCAGTAGTGAGGTTTCCAGCGAACTTCGTCTTCATTCGTTATTAGCTGCAATTCCACAAGGCATCCAGGAAAATGATCTTGCTGGCAGGATTACCTTTAGCAACCCTGCCCATCACAATATGCTCGGCTATTCACCTGGGGAATTAATTGGGAAAACTATTTGGGACCTCATATATGGCGCAGACAAAGCGATTGAACTTAAAGAATATTTGTCATATTTAATATCCAGTCAGCCAGAACCAACATCCTATATCTGTCTTAGCAAAAAGAAGGATGGCAGTTCAGTTGCGACTCAAGTTGATTGGAGCTACCAAAGAAATGAACGTGGTGAGCTGACAGGTTTTGTTTCAATCATTAGTGATATCACCGAGCGACAACGAGCTGAAGTGGTTTTATCCGACAGTAAACGTTATTTTCAAAGCCTTGATCTTGTCTGGCAGGCACTGTCTAAATCAACAGGTGTTGATGATATGTTGCATCAGGTTGCTGAGGAAATATTAAACATCTTTGACTGTGATCGGGCCTGGTTTCTTTATCCATGTGACCCTAATTCAACTTCATGGAGGGTCCCTGTGGAAGTTAACGCTCCAGACTATCCCGGTGCGTTTAAAAATAATTTAGAAATTCCTACCGATGTATTGGCAAAAAAAGTATTTAATTGCGCACTGGAAAGTGACAAAACAGTTTCTTTTGATCTTGTACACGAACACTTAGTTTCTGATCCGTTAAAGAGGTTTGAAATAAAGACTCAAATTGTCATTGTACTTCGCCCCAGGATTGGCCAGCCATGGCTGCTTGGGATGCACGAGTGTCGTAATACTCGCGAATGGACTGACAATGAAAAGAAACTGCTACAGGATATAGCCCTTCGTGTTACCGATAGTTTGACCAACTATGTTCTAAATCAGAAATTAAGAGATGACCTCAACAAACGAAAAATACTTGAGGGAAAGGTTAGAGCGGAAAAAGACCTGGCTCAGCATTATTTAGATGTTGCCCAGTTCATGATGATTGTGTTGGATATTACCGGCCGAATAACGCTAATTAATCGTAAGGCCTGCGAAGTCCTGGGTTATCGACAGGAGGAGTTACTCGGCCAGGACTGGTTTTCAACCTTCTTGCCAGAACGAGATCACAAACCCGTTCGCCACATATTCGATCAACTGATGAGTGGTAATCTTGAGTCCACGGAATATTTTGAAAATTTTATATTCACCGCAACTGGAAATGAACGTCTTATTGCCTGGCATAATGCGATACAAACTGATCTAGAAGGGAATATTACCGGTACGCTAAGTTGTGGTGAGGATATAACCGAGTATCGTCTTGCAGAAGAAAACCTGAAAACGAGTGAAGCTAATCTGGCGCATGCACAACGCATTGCTAAAGTTGGCAACTGGAATATGGATCTGGTTGATAATAGATTAACCTGGTCAGATGAAGTCTATCGTATCTTTAATCTGAAACCGAACCAGTTTAAAGGCACTTACGAGGCCTTTCTTGAATGGGTTCATCCTGAAGATCGAGATTACGTCGACAATATTTATAGACACTCATCTAATAATAACGTCCCTTATGATATAGAACACCGTTTGTTATTAATGGACGGCACAGTAAAGTATGTGAATGAAAAGTGTGAAACTTATTACGATAATATGGGAAAACCATTACGTTCGTTTGGTACGGTGCAAGACATCACCGAGCGTAAACAGGTTGAAGAGGAGATGCGTCTTTATTCGCTAGTGCTTAATAACAGCAGTGAGGGCATGTTGGTTACGAATACCAACAATCAGATTATTGCCGTCAACCCGGCCTTTTCAAAAATTACTGGCTACAGTCTTGATGAAGTAAAAAATAAAAACCCCCGAATTTTTAAATCTGGAAAACATGATGCTCATTTTTATCAAACGATGTGGGCTCAGATTAATACACTGGGTCAGTGGCAAGGGGAGGTTTGGGATAAACGCAAAAATGGTGAAGCCTATGCAAAATGGTTAACTATTAATACCATCAATAATGATGACGGCTCTGTGCATCGGTATGTCGCTCTGTTTTCTGATATTACTGAACGTAAGTTATCCGAAGAACTCATCTGGAAACAAGCTAACTTCGATTCCCTGACGGGATTGCCAAATCGCAACATGTTCCAGGATCATCTGGCGCAGGAGCTTGTCAAGGCTAGTCGAGCGAAATGTTCGCTAGCATTGTTATTGATTGATCTGGACCAGTTCAAAGATATTAATGACACACTAGGACACGATGCTGGTGACATCATGCTTCAAGAAACTGCACGGCGTATTCTTTCCTGTGTACGAAAATCAGATTCGGTGGCGAGACTGGGTGGCGACGAGTTTGCGGTTATCTTATCTGAACTTTCTGACAATAATCATATTGAAGAAATTGCACAGAAAATACTCTCCGATTTAGCAAAGCCATTTCAACTACACGGCCAAATATTTCATCAGTCTGCCAGCATCGGTATTACCCTGTACCCGAATGACAGCACAAACCTGGATAGCTTGATGAAGAACGCTGATCAGGCAATGTATGTTGCCAAAGATAGTGGGCGTAATCGTTTTAGCTACTTCACCCAGTCTTTACAGGATGCCGCGTATTCAAGACTTCGAATGATAAATGACCTACACACCGCGTTAGCCACCAAACAGTTTAGTGTCTATTTTCAACCTATAGTGAATCTAGAGACGGGCCGAATTCATAAAGCAGAGGCGCTCATTCGGTGGAGCAATCCTATGCATGGGATGATTAGTCCAATAGATTTTATACCATTGACTGAAGATACGGGGCTGATCAATGAGATAGGAAACTGGGTATTCAAACAGGCAACTCATTGGGCAAAAAAATGGAGTGAACAGTATGCTGATGACTTTCAGGTCAGCATTAATATGTCACCTGTTCAGTTTAAAATTGATGCCAGCATGTTTGCTTCTGAATGGTTGGAACATTTGCGCAAACTGGGTATTAATAAAAAAAATATCGTCATTGAGATTACCGAGGGGCTGTTATTAAATGCTGACGAGCACATAACGGAAAAACTGCATAAGCTTCATAATGCAAACATCCAGATTGCGATTGATGATTTTGGTACCGGTTATTCATCACTCTCATATATTAAGAAGTTTGATATTGATTATCTGAAAATTGATCAATCATTTACACGTAACATTGAAACAGATATGAATGACATGGCTTTGTCTGAGGCAATAATTGTTATGGGGCATAAGCTGGGGCTAAAAGTTATCGCTGAAGGTGTTGAAACAGAGGGTCAATGTCAGCTATTGGCTGATGCTGGCTGCGATTACGCTCAAGGCTATTTATATTCAAAGGCTGAATCGCCCCGGTATTGTCGGAGGCTAATTTTCTTGAGAGGATTAGCTAATGAACAGACGACCCGGATATTCAAAAGAAGTACGTGAACGCGCAGTCCGATTGGTTCTGACCGGTGAGCATGAG
>Ga0316209_1000185_pt1 | contig 126929 bp, 141 predicted proteins | sample 6monopyrite_MG_FD_204945 | JGI IMG/M metagenome (GOLD analysis project Ga0316209, IMG submission 204945) | Microbial mat bacterial communities from mineral coupon in-situ incubated in ocean water Damariscotta River, Maine, United States -... | ecosystem: Environmental > Aquatic > Marine >... | reverse complement strand
ACCAAAATTTACTCATCTTCGAACATATCGACCTGATCATCGTCATCTTCATCCGCCTCGTCAGCGACCTGCGACATCCCCGGCGGTGGCCGGTTTTCCAGCAAGCCAGCAGCGCGCAGTTCTTTCAGGCCTGGCAGGTCGCGTGCGTTTTCCAAACCGAAATGATCAAGGAAACCCTGCGTGACCACAAACGTCACGGGCCGCCCCGGTGTCATGCGCCTGCGCCCAATGCGCACCCATTCCATCTCGATCAACTGATCCACCGTGCCGCGGCTGACCGATACGCCCCTGATCTCTTCGATTTCGGCACGGGTGACCGGCTGATGATAGGCAACAATCGCCAAGGTCTCGATCGCGGCGCGCGATAGTTTGCGGGTCTCAACGGTTTCTTTTTGCATCAAAAACCCAAGGTCACCCGCCGTGCGAAACGCCCATGCATCACCGATCTTGATCAACTGCACCCCGCGCCCCTCATACCGCTTGCGCAAATGCACCAGCGCCTCTGCGGGGTCACAGCCGTGCGGCATCCGTCCGATCAACTCGTGCCCCGTCACAGGCTCTGCGGTGGCAAACAGGATCGCCTCGACCATGCGCTCCTGCTCGGCCATGGGGGGGGCCTCGAACAGGCTATCATTGGTGGGCTTAACCATCACGCGGCTCCCTTTTGCGAATGTGTATCGGGGCAAAACTCTCGCCTTGCCGAATGTCGATCTTGCCCTCTTTGGCCAGCTCGAGGGAGGCTGCAAAATTGGCAGCCGTGGCCGAGCGGCGCTTGACCGGATCAACCTCCCAGCCTTCGGGCAGATAACTCATAATATCCGTCCAATCACCGGCAAAGCCGATCAGATGCCGCATCCTTGCAAGGCTTTCCTCCATCGTCATCACCGCGTCGCGGTCCATCACAAAGGGGCGGAAATCATCGCGTGTGCGAATACGCGCATAGCCCTGCATCAGGTCCAACAGCGTCGCGGTATAGGTCACGCGGCGCACGCGCTGCACATCTTCCGTCACTCCGCGCGTAAAGAAATCGCGACCCAGTTGATCACGCGCCATCAGCTTGGCGGCGGCGTTCCGCATCGCCTCCAGCCGCTCCAGCTGAAACGCCAGATGTGCTGCCAATTCCTCGCCAGAGGGGCCGTCTTCGGTGGGGTCAGGGGGCAGCAACAAGCGCGACTTCAAAAACGCAAGCCACGCCGCCATCACCAAATAGTCAGCCGCCAATTCAAGCCGCAGTTTTTTGGCCTGTTCAACAAACGCCAAATACTGCTCGGCCAGCGCCAGTATTGAAATTTGCCGCAAATCCACCTTTTGCGTGCGCGACAGCGTCAACAACAGGTCCAGCGGGCCCTCGAATGCACCAACATCCACAATCAACGCCTCTGCGGCCTGCCTTTCGGCGACCGTTTGCACGTCTTCTTGGAAAATACTGTCAGTCACAAAACCCTCACGCCAAAAGCGCTTCAAGGTCCGCAATAAGGCCCGCAATGTCAATCTTTTCGGGCGTTTTTCGCTGGGCTAAGGCGCGGGTCGCGCGGATTGTGGCCTGTGCGGTCATGTCACCCGCGGCACGGGCCACCACCGCCATCTCGGCAGGATCGCCGTTGCAATGCAGCGCTATATCACAGCCCGCCGCAATCGACGCCGCAGCGCGGGCGCCTATCGTGCCCGAAAGCGCCTGCATCGAGATGTCATCGGACATGATCAGCCCATCAAAACCGATGTCCTCGCGGATAACCTTCATCATCTTGGGCGAGGTGGTTGCCGGATTGTCAGGATCAATATCGGCAAACACAATATGCGCGGTCATACCCATCGCCATATCATTCAGCGCTTTGAACGGTGCAAAGTCATGCGTTTCCAGTGCACTACGGGACACACTTACAGTGGGTAAATCCTTGTGACTATCGACAGAGGCACGGCCATAGCCCGGAATATGCTTGAGCACAGGCAGCACGCCACCGGCCAAAAACGCATCGGCACAGGCGCGGGCGGCGGCAACCACGGTTGCAGTATCCGCACCATAAAGACGATTGCGCAGCACCGGATGGGTCTCATCCTCGACCAAATCCGCCAAGGGCGCACAATTCACATCAATGCCCACGTCATATAATTCCTGCGCGATCAATCGGTTACGGATCCATTGGGCGCGAATCGGGTCACGGGCACGTTCCATCTGCTCAAGTGCGGGTAAATATTCGCGCCAATGCGGGCTGCGCATCCGCTGCACGCGGCCACCTTCCTGATCGATTAAGATCGGGGCGCAGCGCCCCACCGCGTCCCGCAGATCACCGGTTAGACGCCGTAGCTGATCAGGGCTCTCGATATTGCGGGCAAAAACGATAAATCCCAGCGGATTTACATCGCGGAAAAATGTTTTTTCCCAATCCGTTACAACCCGACCTTCAGGTCCGAAAATCGTCGCGTTGCAGTGCAACTTAACGCACCACCACAGGGATACAGTCGACATTTTCAGCAACCATTGTGGCACAAAACCGGCGCGCATCGTTCAATTCGGCAAAGCCTTCGGCGCGTAAGCGGTAAAACGCCTTTCCGCCCGATGTTGCCGATTGAATAACACGCGATTTACCGTTCATGACCTCGCCGAAACGGTCCGTCAAGCGGGTCCACTCTGTCGCGGCAACATCCGCGGATGGAAATGCGCCAAGTTGCACAAGCTTGGTGCCAACCGCAAATTCAGATTGCGACACCGGGCTTTGCACAGCGGGGCTTTGAACTGCCGGTTCGGCAAGTGCTGCAATGACGGACGCGGTCACAATCGCCGATGTCGGGCGGGCTACAGGACGCCGCGACACGGCAATGGAGGATGCAGAGGTGTCCACCTCTGGCACGGCTGTCGGGGTCAAAACACGGGCCGCAGACACAGCAGCGACCGGCGACACGCCAGCTGCAATTTGATCAGAAAGCGCCAGAATATCATCGGTGGACAGGGGCGCATCGATCAGTTGTTCCGCCGTCAGCGCAACCCGTGTCGGCACATCGTCCAGCGCCTCTTCCACCAAGGGGTCAACCGCGAGCACTTCACCCGCCTCCGCCATTGGCTGGACCTCATAATCTTCAGCCACCAAACCCACGGTAACGGGGGCGAGGGCAACACTATCTTCGGGGCCAGCGGCCTCGCCCCGTGCTGCAACTTCATTCACCGCCAACCCAAGGTTGGTCGACACCGTGCCACCAGGGTTTTCGGGCAATATGCGCATTTCGCCAGACATCGCGCGCACAACAGGAATACCAGATACGTCGCGCACCACCAGCTTATAGCCCCAAATGGCAACGCCGATGATCAAGGCGCAAGATACTGCTGCGCCAGCATAATTTGCCAAAACTCCAGCGCGCGCGGCACCTCTCATAGGGGCTGACCCCTGCTCATAAACTGCCATCTGTTTGCCTCACTGCCCGCGCCACTGCTAACGTCGGGTGGGTTGCCTCAATTACGACCCAGAGGCGGCACGCTTTAGCGCATCTCTTCCGCTGGGGTTACGCCAAGAATACCAAGACCTGATGCAATAACAACCGAAACGGACCGTATCAGGGCAATTTTCGCCTGTGTTGTGTCATTGTCACCGTCTTGCAAGAACCGCAGACTTACATCATCGTTGCCACGGTTCCACAGCCCGTGCAGATCAGAGGCCAGATCATACAGGTAAAACGCGATCCTGTGCGGCTCATGGCCCTTGGCTGCAATCTCGACCAGACGCGGCCATTCGGCCAGCTTTTTGGCAACAGCCAATTCGGCCTCATGGCCCAGCTTGCCCAAATCCGCACCGGCCAATGCCGCATCCGACACGTCAACACCCGCCTCGACCGCCTTGCGCATCACCGATTTCACCCGCGCATGGGCGTATTGCACATAAAACACAGGGTTGTCTTTCGACTGTTCGGTCACCTTGTCAAAATCAAAATCCAGCGGTGCATCATTCTTGCGGGTCAGCATATGAAACCGGGTCACGTCACGGCCCACTGCATCGACAACATCGCGCAGGGTCACAAACGTGCCCGCCCGCTTGGACATCTTGAACGGCTCACCGTTTTTATACAGTTTCACCAGTTGCGTCAGCTTCACATCCAGTGGCACGCGGCCATCAGACAGCGCCGAGACCGCCGCCTTCATGCGTTTGACATAGCCTCCGTGATCGGCCCCAAACACGTCGATCAACTGGTCATAGCCGCGCTGCACCTTGTCATAATGATACGCAATATCGGGCGCAAAATAGGTCCATGCACCGTCGGATTTCTGCACCGGACGGTCCACGTCATCGCCGTGATCGGTTGACTTGAACAAGGTCTGCTCGCGCGGCTCCCAGTCATCAGGCATCTTGCCCTTTGGTGGTTCCAGCGTGCCGCGATAGATCAGCCCCTTGGCGTCCAGCTCGGCAATCGCCTTTTCAATCAAGCCGGTGCCATAAAGCGATTTTTCCGAATAAAAATTATCCATTTTGATGCCAAGCTGCGCCAGATCAGCACGGATCAAATCCATCATCTTTTCTGTGGCAAACAGGCGTATCTCGGCCAACCACGCCGCTTCCGGCTGGTCAATATAGGCGTCACCGACCTTGTCCTTTAGCGCCTCGCCCACAGCGATCAGATAATCGCCCGGATAGGTGCCATCCTCGAACGCCACCTCTTGGCCATGCGCCTCTTGATAGCGCAAATAAACCGAGCGCGCCAAAACATCGACCTGTGCGCCACCGTCATTGACATAATACTCGCGGGTCACGTCGTAGCCCGCGTAATCCAGCAGGCTGGCCAGCGCATCGCCAAACACAGCGCCCCGCGTATGCCCCACATGCAACGGACCGGTCGGGTTCGCCGAAACATATTCCACCAGCATTTTCTGCTTGGCACCCAAGATCGATCGGCCATAGGCTGGGTCGGTCAGCACGGTCTTGACCACGCCCCGCCAGACCCCTGCATCCAGCCGCACGTTCAAAAACCCCGGGCCTGCCACATCAACCGCCGCCACCCGCGGGTCCTCACGCAGCTTGACCGCCAAAGCATCGGCAATCGCGCGCGGGTTCATGCGCGCGGGTTTGGCCAATACCATTGCGGCGTTGGTCGCCATGTCACCGTGCGCTGCATCACGCGGCGGCTCGACCGTCACGGCGCCCATCGCCAAACCATCGGGCAAGGCACCGCTTGCGACTAAACCCTCAAGGCAAGTGATCACCAGACCACGGATATCAGCAAACAGGTTCATCTTTTGGGGCGTCCTTCGGGATTAGTTTCATCGCGGTTTAGCACGGATACCGCGGGGGTCAACGTCAGGTATCGGCGCGCAGTTGCTGGTTGGCATCCGCAGGATCATCGCCGGATGGGTGCAGCGCAATAATCCGTACCTCTGGCGCGCCCTTCACATCCGCGTCGTGGCGGATCAACTTGATCTCTCCGGCCGGGGAAATACGGGCGATCAATTTGCTCTCGGGGCGGGTTGCGCGCCACTGCTCAAAGCTGAACTCTTCAGTCAGGCGCGTCACGCGGAACGTCCAGCCCGCGCGCATCAAACCGTTCATCCCTGCGTGGGTTTCTTCGGGTCCAAACTTGCGACCACCCAAGGTGCGGGGCAATTGATGCCGCGCGCTTTCGCTTTTTTCCCGCATCACCTGAAACACGTTGTCGCGACCAAATTCAGGCGCCAAATCGGTGGCGACAAGCGTATTATAGGCGTCGTTACTGGTGGCCGCGACCAAGGTTGCGTAGCTGACCAATTCGACGCGCTGCTCGGCGGCCTCTGACAAAATATCCCCCGAAAACGTCTCGATGCCAGCCGCGCGTGCGCCGCGCAAATTGCCAAAGTTGGGATCAGTCATCAACACCGGCACTTGCGCCTTTTTCAACACCTCGGCAAAACCCGTGGTCCAAAGTGATCCGCCAATGATCACCACACCGGGCGTATCAGCGCCCGTTAGCCCCAAAAACCGTGCAAATGGCGCCAGCGTAAAGCCGTGCAACACAACCGTGACGGCAACCAAGACAAAAGCCAGCGGTGCAATCAAGGCGGCATCCTCGAACCCAAGCGCCAACAATCTTTCACCAAACAGCCCCGCAACCGCCACCAAAACCACGCCGCGCGGGCCGGTAAAGGCCACCAGAACCTGCTCGCGATACGGGATGCCCGACCCCAATAGTGAGACCAGCACCGTCATTGGGCGCGCCACCAAAACCACCACCGCGACAAAAACCACCGCGCGCAGGTCCAACTGTTGCAGTGCGGCAAAATCCAGACTTGCCGCCAGCAGGATAAACACCCCCGAGACCAGTAAAACCGTCGCGTGCTCCTTAAAACGGCGCAATTCCTCGTAGCTGGGCAATTTGGCATTCGCGATCACGATCCCCATGATCGTCACAGCCAATAACCCGCTTTCATGCAGCACAAAATCCGACACCGCAAACACCGCCAAAAGCAGCGAAAACAACACCGGCACTTTCATAAATTCAGGCACATACCCGCGCTTGAACGATTTCGACAAACCAAACCCCGCGGCCCAGCCCAGCAAGGTCGCAAAGCCAATGCCGATCACCAAATCCGCTGCGGCCTCGCCCAGTGTCGTTGTGGTATTCAGAACCAAGACAACCGAAAATGCCAACACCGCCGCCAGCGCGCCGATCGGGTCGTTCACAATCGCTTCCCACTGCAACAAGGCGGCGGGCCTGCGCGACAACCGTGCTGTGCGCAACAAAGGTGCAATCACCGTGGGGCCCGTGACGATCATAATGCCGCCAAATACCGCCGCACTTTCCCACGACAACCCTGCCCCATAGCGCAGCGCCAGCGCCGAGGTCAGCCAGCCCAAGGGTGCGCCAATAAATACCAGACGCTTCACGCCCTTCACCGCATCCTGCAACGAGTGGAAATTCAGCGTCAGTCCGCCCTCGAACAGGATAATCGCCACTGCAATCGAGATAATCGGCCCCATCAATGGCCCGATATCGCGCACAGGGTCGAAAACGCCCAAGACAGGGCCCACGATAACGCCGGCCACCAGCATCAAAACAATCGCGGGCATCCGCAACCGCCACGCCGCCCATTGCGACCCCACGCCCAAGGCCCCCACCAGCGCGAACGCCATCACCGGCGCCATCGCCTCTACTGCGGTATCAACTGCCATCGATCACTCCTGCGGGGATGTCCTCGCCGCCAATCAGCCGCTTGTGTTCCTGAATTGCAAACCGGTCCGTCATGCCTGCAATATAATCCGCGACAATACGCGCCAAGGCTGTTTGGTCGGGTGCATCCGCCACATCCTTGCGCCACTGTTTGGGCAATTCATCGGTATTTTCCATGAAAAACGGAAACAGATCATCAACCATCTGGGTCACCACAACGCGCATTTCTACCACCGCCGGGGCGCGGTACATGCGCGCGAACAGAAACTTGCGGATCACTTTCAGATCGGCCCATAGTGCGGGCGAAAACTGGATCATCATACGGCCTGCATGACGGATATCATGCACCGACTGCGGATTGAGGTCTGCCAGATTATGACGGCTTACCGCAATCACATCCTCGACCAGCACACCAAAGAAACGGCGCAACGCCTCGTGACGGCGACGGTAATAATTCAGATCGGGATATTTTGCATCGACCCGCGCAAAGCAGTCACGCAATATCGGCAATTCAGCCAATTCATCGGTGCTGAACAACTCGGCGCGCAACCCGTCGTGCAGATCGTGGTTGTTATAGGCAATATCATCGGCCAGCGCCGCCGCCTGCGCCTCGGCGCTTGCATGGGTATGCAGTTCCAAATCATGACGGCTATTATACGCGGTCAGCGCCCACGGAATGTCGCCCGTCACAGGACCATTGTGCTTGGCAATGCCTTCCAAGGTTTCCCACGTCAGGTTCAGACCGTCCCATTCGGCATAGTGGCGCTCTAAATCGGTCACGATCCGCAAGGCCTGCGCATTATGATCAAAGCCACCATAAGGCTGCATCAGCCGGTCCAGGGATTCTTCGCCAGTATGACCAAACGGCGTGTGCCCCAGATCATGCGCCAGGGCCACAGCCTCGGTCAATTCCACGTTCAACCCCAATGCGGCGGCCACCGTGCGGGCCACTTGCGCCACCTCGATCGAATGGGTCAGCCGGGTGCGAAAATAGTCGCCTTCATGTTCAATAAACACTTGGGTCTTATGCTTGAGCCTGCGAAACGCGCTTGCGTGAATAATGCGGTCGCGGTCGCGCTGAAACGGCGAACGGAATTCGCTCTCTTGCTCTGGATACAGACGGCCACGCGCATTGGCGGGGTCCGTCGCATAGGGGGCTGTCATGGTATAGTGCCCTTTTGCCTGTCTTGTCGAATTTGCCTATGCAACCTATATTGCAAATATAATCAAACTGTAAGGCTCTCGCATATGTTGACGATCCCACCCTCCGTGACCCCCCGTGCCTTTGCGCGGCTTTCCCAGATCGGTGCCGCGGCGCAAGGCAAAGCCCTGCGTGTCGCAGTCGAAGGTGGTGGCTGTTCGGGTTTTCAATACGAGATTGATCTCGACGAGGCCAAAGATGATGATCTGATCCTCGAGGGTGCCGGTGAAAAGGTGCTGATCGACGCGGTCTCCCTGCCCTTCCTCGCCTCGGCCGTGATCGACTTTAGCGAAGAATTGATCGGCGCCCGGTTTGTGATCAACAACCCCAATGCCAGCAGCTCATGCGGCTGCGGCACGTCGTTTTCGATGTAGCCTACTTATCGTTGAGGCTTACAAGGTCGACGCGGTCCGGAACGACACCAGACGGCGCGACTTTTCATCCCAAAGATCAAGGCTCGCGCATTTAAAGCTTTCCCACATAGTCAGACGGCTTTGCTCGACCAATTCATTGTGGTCGCGCAACACTTCCGGCAGGCGGTAAAACGGGATGCGGGAATACAGGTGGTGCACATGGTGGATACCGATGTTGCCGGTCAACCAGCGGAGAACCACCGGCAGGTCATAATGCGAGGACCCTTTCAAAGCGGCCTCGTGCAAATCCCAATCAAGATTCTGGTCCCACATCGTGTTCTCGAACTGGTGCTGGACATAAAATAGCCAAACACCCACGGATGCGGCAACAATCGTGGTCGGCAAGAACACCAGAAACACTGCGCCCAATCCCAGGAACCAATAAATGGTAAACACCGCCACGGCAGTCGCAAGATTGGACCCCATCGCGCTAATCCAATACTTCGCGCCGGATTTCATCAAGCCAAATGGCAAACGGTTTTGCAGCAAAAACAAATACGACGGACCCAGCACAAACATCGTCAGCGGATGACGGTAGGCGCGATATTTCACCCGCCCCCACAAACCACGGGCCCGAAATTCATCCACCGTCAACGTCATCACATCACCAATGCCGCGGTGATCCAAATCGCCATGGTGGCCATGGTGGATTGCGTGCGTGCGCTTCCACACATCATATGGGGTCAATGTCAGCACACCCAGTGCACGCCCGATCCAATCCGACAACGTCCGGTTCGCTACAAACGACGCATGGCCGCAATCATGTTGAATGATGAACAGCCGCAACAAAAACGCGCCATTGACCGCTGAAATCAAAAACGCCGCAATATAGCTATACTGCAACGCCCAACTTGCCGCGATCCAAAGGGCCAAAAACGGAATAACCGTCACCGCCAACTCGAAACCCGACCGCCAATTGCTCGGGTTGCGGTATTGCGCCAGAACGACCATCCACTCGCGTGCAGTCTTCTCGGCTTTTTCCGTCGCAGGGGCTATCAACATTTGGGCTTTCTCGCGTTGCTTCTGCGGATGTCGATAAAGCACAAACTGATTGACGCAAGGTTTATTTCTCAAAATGCACTACACATCATCTTGTGGACCTGACTTGCACCAACCGCAGCATTGGGCCAAAACAGGGCAACATCGGGGGAACGCCATGAAAATCGCGACATTCAACATTAACGGCGTCAAAGCCCGCATCGACGGGCTCACAACATGGCTTGCCGACAGCGCCCCTGACGTGGCGGTCTTACAAGAAATCAAATCCGTCGACGAAGGATTCCCACGCCAAGCCATTGAAGATCTTGGATATAATGTCGAAACCCATGGTCAAAAAGGCTTCAACGGCGTCGCAATCCTGTCGAAATTCCCGCTCGAAGATGTGATCCGCGGCCTGCCCGGCGATGACGGCGACGAGCAAGCCCGCTGGATCGAAGCAACCGTTGTGGGGCAACATGCCTTGCGTATTTGCGGGCTTTATCTGCCCAACGGCAATCCGGTGCCGGGGCCGAAATATGACTATAAACTGGCATGGATGGAGCGGCTTTATAGGCGTGCCCAAGACCTTTTGTCACATGAAGAACCCGCTCTAATGTGTGGTGACTACAACATAATTCCTCAACCAGAGGATGCCGCACTCCCCGAGGCATGGGCCAATGACGCACTGTTTCGTCTAGAGAGCCGCGCGGCTTTCCGCCGCATCCTCAATCTGGGTTACACCGAGGCCTTCCGCGCCCGCCAAACAGACGCAGGCCACTACTCATTCTGGGATTATCAGGCCGGCGCATGGGATCGCAACAACGGGATTCGCATCGATCATTTTCTTTTGACACCACAATGCGCCGACCTGCTGCGTGACTGCTGGATCGAAAAAGACCTGCGGGGCCGTGAAAAACCCTCTGACCATGTGCCGGTCTGGGTCGATCTGGCGCTTTAGGCCGTCACATCGTGATCGTAAAGCCAGCCCAGACGCTTGATAAACGCATCAGGCGCGACCGCACCAAGCGTCTTTAACCCTGCAAAGGCCACATGACGCTTTACCCCCGACAGATGGTAGTTGCGCGCATTGGCGTTGGCTGCGGCAAGGGCGCGGACCACGCGGGTATGGCGCAGCTCCTGATAGCGGGCAAATGCTTGCGGCACATCCGCCTCTTGTGCACAGCAGCGTGCCAGAACATAGGCATCCTCGATCGCCAAATTCGCGCCCTGCGCCAAAAACGGCAGCGTCGGATGCGCCGCATCCCCTAACAAGGCCACGGTTCCGCGCGTCCATTGCGACACAACTGGATGGCGAAACAGCCCCCACAACAGTGGCTGATCAATCTGCGCCAAAATCTCTTGGACCGCGGGCGCACAATCGGCAAAAGCCGCGCGCAAATGCTGCGGATCATCACCATGCGACCAGCCCTCGGCGGCCCATGCACTGCGCTCTTGCACCGCGACCACATTCAACAATCCGTTCTCCAGCGGATAGGTCACAACATGGCGGTGCGGCGCCATCCAGATATGCGCCTCGGCAGGTGCTTCGCGGGTCGGCACCACGCCGCGCCACGCCACTTGGCCGGTGAACGTGGCCTGCTGCGCATCGGGTTGGCAATAGCCGCGCAGTTTCGAATGAAGACCATCCGCGCCCACAACCACATCCGCGTGCATCGGCCCTTTGCTGGTTTGCAAAACGCCTTGTGCATCCATGCCATATGCTTGCACGCCCAAATGCACCGTGACACCGGCCGCACGTGCGCCATCCGCCAACAGGTCCTGCAAACCGGCCCGGTGAAAAAACCGGTAGCGCGGCGTTTGCGCCGTCAGATCAAAGCGGGTCACATCACGGCCCGATAACGCATCTTTCGGCACCACGGCGTCTGCGGCAATACCCGCCTTGGCCACCGCATCCGACAGACCCAAAGCCTGCAAAACACGGCCCCCATTGGGTGTAATTTGCAGCCCCGCGCCCACTTCGGTCAGCGCTGGCGCCTGCTCCAAAACAAAAACCTCCGCCCCATTACGGGCGAAGGCCAAAGCAGCCGTCAAGCCACCGATCCCCGCACCCACAATCGCAACTGTCTGGCGCGGTGTGTTCATATCAATCGTCGCGATGCACTTTTTCGCGGCGCTCGTGACGCTCTTGCGCCTCAAGGCTCATCGTCGCAATCGGACGGGCATCCAAACGCTTCAGCGAAATCGGCTCGCCAGTGATCGAACAATAGCCAAATTCACCCTCGTCAATGCGGCGCAGTGCTGCATCAATTTTATTGACCAACTTGCGCTGGCGGTCGCGTGTGCGCAACTCTAGCGAACGGTCTGTTTCCTCGGACGCGCGATCTGCAACATCGGGAATATTGCGTGTCTGGTCTTTCATGCCCGCGACAGTATCGCGGCTATCTTCCAGCAAATCTGCTTTCCAGGTCAACAGCTTAACCCGAAAATACTCTAGCTGGTTTTCATTCATAAACGGTTCGGTCTCGACCGGCTTATAATCTTCCGGCAGGAAAGTTTCTACTTTCATCTTGGTCCCCTTACGCTTGTCGGTGCCTGTCGTTTTTGCAATCGAAGACATCGTCCACCCCTTATTTTGCGCACGTTTACTCCTTCAGATCGGAACTGTCACCCCCCTGATTTACGCCAGCGCAAACAGTTGATGCCGCCCGTGATCCCGCATAGGTTCAGCGCGGCAGCAAATAGGAAGACACCATGCATTTCAAAGGCACCAAGACCTATGTCGCGACAGACGACCTGAAAGTGGCGGTCAATGCGGCGGTCACTTTGGAACGGCCCTTGCTGGTCAAAGGTGAACCCGGCACCGGCAAAACAGAGCTTGCGCGCCAGATCAGCGAAGCCCTCGATCTGCCGATGATCGAATGGCACATCAAATCCACGACCAAGGCGCAACAGGGGCTTTACGAATATGATGCAGTCAGCCGGTTGCGCGATAGCCAACTAGGCGACGAAAAGGTGCACGACGTGGCCAATTACATCCGCAAAGGCAAGCTCTGGCAGGCCTTTGGGGCGCAGGGCCGCGTGGTCCTGCTCATCGACGAGATCGACAAGGCCGACATCGAATTCCCCAATGATCTATTGCAAGAACTCGACCGGATGGAATTCCACGTCTACGAGACCGGCGAAACTGTGCGCGCCGTGCACCGCCCCGTGGTCATCATCACCTCCAACAACGAAAAAGAACTGCCAGACGCCTTTTTGCGCCGCTGTTTTTTCCACTACATCAAATTCCCCGACCAGGACACGATGCGGAAAATAATCGCCGTGCATCACCCTGATATCAAAGACCAATTACTCACCACCGCCCTGACCCAATTCTTTGAGATCCGTGACACGGCTGGTCTCAAGAAAAAACCCTCCACCTCCGAAGTGCTCGACTGGCTCAAGCTCTTGCTCGCCGAGGATCTGACCGCCGAAGACCTGAAACGTGACGGTGCCAATGCCTTGCCAAAACTTCACGGCGCTTTACTCAAAAACGAACAAGACGTGCACCTGTTTGAACGGCTTGCCTTTATGGCGCGTGGCGGGCGCTAGACATATCCCGTCACACATCTTAAACAGGCGGCAGGGTCCAAAGCACCCGCCGCTTGCAGGCCCCGGCCATGGTGAAGCTTTGAGCAATATTTTCAACTGACGTCAGCTTTATGCGGTCTGTTGGCAACGCAAGCACCCAGCGCGAAATCCGCATCAATCTGAAAGATGTGAAAATGACAAACCTCCCTTCACTGGACGCGCTCAGGGCGCAAGCCAAAGCACTGCGACAGTCTCTGGCCGCGACCGGACACGCCATCAGCCATGCACAATCGCTGGAACTTCTGGCCAAACAACTCGGGCACCGCGACTGGAACACGCTGCACGCCAAAACCGGCAATACGCCGCCCCCGCTTGTGCAACTTGGTCAACATATCACTGGGCTTTACCTTGGCCATCCGTTTGCAGGCACCGTGATCAGCGTCAGCGACATCGGGCACGGTGCGCGCACACGCATAGCCGTGCGCTTTGACGCGCCCGTCAACATCAGCAAATTCGACAGCATGGTGATCACGCGCCGCCAAGTGACTGCGACCCTGAACAGCAATGGGCGCACCACAGAAAAAACCTCGCAAGGCACGCCGCATATGGCTCTCGCTTTGGCTTGAAACAGACGGGCCGCTATATCTTGTAGCGGCCCTACGTAGCACCACAAGTGACTTGAGTCCTTTGTGCAACGGCAGGCCGCAATACACCAAAATCAAGGGTTTTTTTGGTGCAATTCATCTTGTGTTTACGCCTACTCGCCCTGTTCCCGTCGCGGTTCTCGCAAAAGCCTTAATCGCGTCAAAGAGGAGCCGCAGTTCAATGGCAGATTGAGCTGACGATAATTGAGGAGTAGCAGGTTTGACCGAGGCAAAAATGCCGGTTGAAATCCGCCCTTTGCAGGCCGCAGATCATGCGGCATGGCGTGGGTTGTGGGCCGAATATCTGGAATTCTATGGCACAACCGTGCCCGACGATGTTTATGCGTCGACGTTTGCGCGCCTGCTCGGCCATGACGATCGCGACTTCAATGCGCTTGTCGCGGTGCAAAACGGCACCCCCGTCGGACTTACCCATTACCTGTTCCACCGGCACTGCTGGCGCATTGAAAACGTCTGCTACCTGCAAGACCTCTACACGCAGCCCTGCGTGCGCGGCACCGGCGTCGGGCGCAAACTGATCGAAGCTGTCTACGGCGCGGCTGATGCGGCACAGGTTCCGTCGGTCTACTGGCTGACCCAAGACGACAACCACACAGGCCGGCAGCTGTACGACCGCGTCGGCACCTTGACCAATTTCATCAAATATCAAAGACCGGCCGCATGAACCGGTTTGCAGCCTTCGCGCTGTCCTTCATCGCGTCTTGCGCGCCAATCCCGCAAGACGCCCCGCCCAGCCGTGCGGCAGGCTTTGCACAAACCCTGCCCCCGATGCGGGTCTTTACAACCAACTATGTCGTGCCCGCGACACGGCCCAACAGCGAAATCTCCCAAGACTTTCTTGATCTGTCCTTCCGCATGGAAAGCGGGCGTAGCGTGGCACAGATGACCCGCTTTGAGGGACCGATCACCGTGCGGGCCACCGGGGCCACCAACCCCACCATGATCCGCGACCTCGAAGAGCTGCTCGCGCGTCTGCGCACGGAAGCAAAGCTCGACATCCGCATGGTCAGCCCCGACCAGCCCGCATCAATCACCATAGAGGCCGTGCCGCGCGCCGTGCTCTCGGCGGCGGTGCCAAAGGCGGCCTGCTTTGTGGTGCCGCGCCTGACCAGCTGGAGCGAATTCAAAATCGCGCGGCGGACCCCGCAAGTGGATTGGACCACCCTGACACGGCGCGACCGTGCAGCGATCTTTGTGCCCGCCGATGTCGCCCCGCAAGAAACCCGCGACTGCCTGCACGAAGAACTGGCCCAAGCGCTCGGCCCGCTCAACGACCTTTACCGGCTGCCCGATTCGGTGTTCAACGACGACAACATCCAAGCCGTGCTGACAGGGTTCGACATGTTGATCCTGCAAGCCTATTACGCCCCCGAATTACGCAACGGCATGTCGCGTGGCGAGGCGGCGGTGCGGCTCCCCGGCATCCTCGCGCGGCTCAATCCCGCAGGTGAGCGGCGGGCGGGCGCGCCCCTCAACGACACCTCGCGCGACTGGATCGAGGCGATGGAAACCGCTTTGACCAACGGCGCCTCGCCCGCGCGCAGACGGGCGGCGGCGCAACAAGCCATCTCTCTGGGCACCGCCTTTGGCTGGACGGGGGTGCGGGCCGGTTTTGCGCAATACGCCTATGGGCGCTTGCAAGTGGGCAATGACCCGAACGCGGCTTTGGCCTCGTTCAATGCCGCGCAGACCACCTACGCGGGGTCCGCCACCACGCAAATCCATGCGGCTCATATCGCTGTGCAACAAGCCGCCTTTGCGCTGGCGGCAGGCGACGCCGCACGCACGATTGCGCTGAGCGACCGCTGGGCACCGGTGGCTGAGCGCCATCAAAACGCCGCTTTGTTGGCGACACTGCTGATGTTCAAAGCCGCAGCCTTGGAAATGCGCGGCGATATAGCACAGGCAGAAAGCCTACGTCTGGACAGTTTAGGTTGGGCGCGCTACGGATTTGGCTCTGACGCAAACGTGCAGGCACGGCTGAACGAAATCGCCGCGCTTCGCCCCTATTAGAAAGCCTTTTACATGATTTTCCCTCTGGCCGGTTTATTCATCGGGGCGCTCGTCGGGGTCGTTCGGGCCAAACGGCGCGGCGGCAATGCCTTTGATTTGCTGCAATGGGGCGCTGTGTTCGCGCTGATCTTCGGGCTGATTGGGCTGTTCATTCTGGTGTTCATCGAACGCGCTGCCATCTAGGCGATGTTCCTGCCGTTCTTCGACAATTTGCGCAATGCAGGGGTTCCGGTCTCTTTGCGCGAATTTCTGGCGTTTCTAGAGAGCATGGCAGCAGGGTTAGCTACCTACGACATCGACGCGTTCTACTACCTTGCACGCGCGATCATGGTCAAAGACGAACGCCATCTCGACCGATTTGACCGTGCCTTTGCCGCCAGCTTCTCGGGGCTCGCAGCAATTCCACCACAAGCGGTGATGGACGCCGTCGACATCCCGCAAGACTGGCTTGAAAAGCTGGCGGAAAAGCATCTTAGCGCCGCAGAAAAGGCCGAAATTGCGGCCATGGGCGGCTTTGACAAACTCATGGAAACCCTGAAAAAGCGCCTTGAGGACCAAAAGTCGCGCCACCAAGGCGGCTCCAAATGGATCGGCACCGCAGGCACATCGCCGTTCGGTGCCTACGGCTACAACTCCGAAGGCATCCGCATCGGCCAATCGACAAGCCGGCACCAACGCGCGGTGAAAGTCTGGGACAAACGCGAATTTCGCAACCTCGATGACAGCGTTGAGTTGGGCACCCGCAACATCAAAGTGGCGCTCAAACGGCTGCGCAAATGGGCGCGCGACGGGGCTACGGACGAGCTTGACCTGACCGAAACCATCCGCAAAACGGCGGAAAACGGCTACCTTGACGTGCAAACAAGACCCCAGCGGCGCAACGCGGTGAAAGTCCTGTTATTTCTCGACGTCGGCGGCTCGATGGACCCGCATATTAAAGTCGTGCAAGAGCTGTTCTCGGCCGCCAAATCCGAATTCAAACACTTTGAACACTTCTATTTCCACAACTGCCTGTATGAAGGCGTCTGGCGCGACAACCGCAGGCGCTGGGACGCGCAAATCGCAACCGCAGACATCCTGCGCACCTATGGGTCGGACTATAAATGCATCTTTGTCGGCGACGCCTCCATGTCGCCCTACGAGATCGCCTATCCGGGCGGTGCAAACGAACATCACAACGCAGACTCTGGCGAGACATGGCTGACCCGCGCCCGCGACCAATGGCCCAACCACCTGTGGATCAACCCCTTGCCACAAAACCACTGGCCCTATACGCAATCCATCGCCATGATCCAGCATATCTTCGGATCTGATCGCATGGTCCCCATGACCCTCTCGGGGATCTCGCGCGGCATGAAAGCACTGACATAATGCAACGCATCAAACACCTTTGGGCACACCACCGGATTATGCTCCTGGCCTTTATCGGCACATTGGCCGTCATCGCCTTCTTTAGCATTAAAACCACTGCCGCGATGATCTACTGGATGAACCCCGCGCATCAAGATCAACAATTGGCCTCTTGGATGACCCCGCGCTACATCGCACAGTCCTACAACTTGCCCCCCGATGTGCTGGGGCCTGCCTTGTTTTTGGAAAAAGACATGCCGCCGATGCGCATGTCACTTGGCATGATTGCGGATGAATACGACATGAGCATGGACGACATGCAATCCCGCGTCGACGCGGCCGCAGCCCAGTGGCGGGCCGCGCAGGACGAAACCCGATGACCGAAATCGCCCTCGCTCTTGTCGCCGACTACGGTGTGACAATCGTGTTTGTGGTGACTTTTCTGAGTTGCCTCGCCCTGCCCGTGCCCTCGTCACTTTTGATGCTGGCCTCAGGCGGGTTTGCGGCAACTGGCGACCTCTATCTTACCTCCGTTTTTGGCGCGGCTTTCACAGGTGCTGTACTTGGGGACAACACTGGCTACTGGGTCGCGCGCGCCTCGGGCGACCGCATAAATGACTGGCTGGAAAGACACCCAAAACGCGCGGCCCTACGCCGAAAATCCCAAGCATTCATGGACAGATGGGGGGGCTCTTCGGTGTTTTTCTCCTGTTGGCTCGTGGCCCCGCTCGGGCCTTACGTGAATTACGTCTCAGGGATCACTAAATTCAAATGGCTGCGATTTGCGCTATGGGGGGTGCTGGGTGAAATTGTCTGGGTGAGCTTATATGTCGGCCTCGGCTACATATTCACAGATAATATCACCTCGGTCGCCGGAATTCTGGGCAACGCCAGCGGGTTGATCACCGCCCTGCTTGTGGGCACGGGTCTCGGGCTTTGGTTGTGGAAACTTAGCAAGCCACGCCTCGACAAAGCCCGCTCTCAACCCCATATCTAACCCATGTTGAAGCTCACACCCATCCTGCTTGCGCTGATTTACGGGATCGCCATGTACCGGTTCTCGGTTTGGCGCACCTCCAAGGAACTCGACACCAAATCAACCGAACTTGCCGACCCGATCCTTAAATCCCTGACCGAGGACATGGCGCGCGCTTTGGATATCAAACGCATCAAAGTGCACATCTATGAAATCGACCCCGTGAACGGCCTTGCTGCCCCCGACGGGCGCATTTTCATCACGCGCGGGTTTTTCAACAAATACCGCGCAGGCGAGGTGTCCGCCGCCGAACTGGCCTCGGTGATCGCGCATGAATTGGGCCATGTCGCCTTGGGCCATTCGCGCAGGCGGATGATCGACTTTTCAGGCCAAAATGCGATGCGCACGGCGCTGGCCATGATCCTGAACCGGTTTTTGCCGGGCGTCGGCATGTTCATCGCCAACGCGCTCATGTCGCTGCTGGCAGCCAAGCTTTCGCGCGGCGATGAATACGAGGCCGACGCCTATGCCACCGCTCTTTTGATAAAATCGGGCATCGGGTCTGCGCCACAAATCTCGCTGTTTCATAAACTCGACAAACTGACAGGCGCGCGCGGCGCGGCGACACCAGCGTGGATTCTTAGCCATCCGGTGACCGCCGAGCGGATCAAAGCGATCGAAAGCAATACCGCAAAATGGCAGCTTTCCTAGGTGATCTAGGCCAGCGCCTTGCCAAACCGTGGCAGCCGCGCCTTTTTCATCAAACCGCGCATCGTCCAGTCCACATCCGACATCTGCCGTGCCGTGGCCAAAATCCCGTCTGCCACACCGCGCATCCCGCTTGGATCTTCGGCCAACATCCGGCAACAAAACCCGTCCGGATCAAACCGCGCCAAACCTTCCTCGGCTAATATATCGCGCGGAAAATCCTTGGCGTTCATGGTCAAAATCCCGTCACACGACCCCGATACAGCCGCCGCCAGCACATGAATATCATCCGCATCTGGCAACCAAAGACGCGGAAATTGCCCTTGATGCACCGGCACAATCGCGCGCGGAAAAGCCGCCCCCAGCATTGCAATCTCTCCGCGCGCAAAAACTTCCGCATCGGGGCCAAGCTTGCGGGTGGCCCTTGCCCATTCTTCCAAAATCCGCTCCGACCAGCGCGGCTCGAACAGGTCCAAACCAGCCGCCCCCAACACCACCTCGCGCATCACCGTGGGGTAAAGCACGCAAGCGTCGATCAGCACTCTCATAAACGGAAAAACACCGCTTTCAGATAGCCGCTTTCGGCCAAATGCGGCAACAGCGGATGATCAGGACCAGCAAAGCCCGTGTAAATCACTTGGCTACGCTTGCCCGCACGGCCAATCCCGCGCGCTGATGCATTGCGGAACTTGGTCAAATCAGCGGCGTGCGAACATGAACACACACCCAGATAGCCGCCCTCTTTGACCAATCCCGCCGCCAATCGCGCCACCCGCTCATAGGCACGCAACCCCGCATCCAGCGACTTGCGCCCCGGTGCAAAGGCAGGTGGATCACAAATCACGATATCAAACTGCGCACCCTCTTCGGCCAAGGCCTCAAGCGTCGCAAACGCATCGCCACGACGGGTCTCGAACTTGTCCGACACACCCATCGCGTCCGCGCCCGCTTGCGCCAATTCCAGCGCAGGGGCCGATCCATCAACCGCCAGCACCGAATCCGCACCGTTCGCCAATGCCGCCAAACCAAAACCGCCAACATGCGAAAACACATCCAACACGCGGGCACCCTTGGACAGGTTGGCCGCAAACGCATGATTGGGCCGCTGGTCAAAGAAAATACCGGTCTTCTGGCCACCCATGACATCCGCCATGTAAGTCGCACCATTCATCATCACGGGGATCGGCGCTGTCGGGGCCTGACCGCGCAACACATCCGTGCGCTCTTCCAAACCTTCCAGCGACCGCGCGCGCCCCGTGCCATTCATAATAACCGTGCCGACACCCGTGACCTTCACAAGCGCGTCCACCAGCATCTCGATCATCACATCGGCCCATGCGGCATTGGGCTGCACCACAGCCACATCACCAAAACGGTCGATAATCACACCCGGCATCCCGTCAGCTTCGGCGTGCACAAGGCGGTAATTTGGCTCTGCGTATAGCGTCTCGCGGTGCTGCAAGGCTGCGCCAATCATGCGCTCGAACCATGCGGCATCAACCGGCACATCTACGTCACGAGACAACATGCGGCAAAAGATTTTGCTATTGGGGTTCACCGCCACAAGGCCCATCGGCCTGCGCTCTGCGTCTTCCAAAATGGCGATGGTGCCCGCGATCAGACCTTTGGTCCGGCGATCGGTGACAACTTCATTTGCATAGACCCACGGAAAACCGTGGCGAATTGCGCGGGCGTCGCCTTTAGGATTGAGGCGGACAACGGGGTAAGGGGACTGTTCCATAACAGCCCCCTTACCCGCAAAAATTCATCTGCGAAAGATTATATCTCGTATGTGCCCGACAATTCGTCAGCGAACACCTGTGTCAGGAAATCGGTGACACGGACCTTCTCTGTCTGGCCGCGCTGCTCTTGCATCAGGGCCGCAATACCACCAGGGGCAGAAAGGTCGGCCTCAATGCGGCGCGTCGGCTCCAGAATTTCACCGGTCAATGCATGGCGGACAGTCAATTCAAACTCGATGTTATAAACGCCACCCACAGAAAACCGGGTGCGCTCTGTGACGCCGTGAAAGCGGATCAAACGGTAATCCACCACAACCGGCACCAAGCCATCCATCTTGTCCACGTTGCGGTCCAATGCGGTCCTGAACATCGCGGCAATCTGCTCGATACGGTTCCCGATCGGGTCACCGCGCCAAACCACGTCGGCATTGGGATAAAAGCTGTTGGATTCGGATACCCGAAGCTGCGTTGACGCAGCAAACGTCATGTCCTGCACCGCATAGTTGCGGGCAATCACACGGTTCTCGATCCCGCCAAAGCTTGGCGTCTCGATCGGCGCATTTCGGGACACTGTCTCTACACTTGCACAGCCGGCCACTGCCAGACCCAAAACTGTAATCGCCATCAACTTGAATAGTTTCATCTTGCTACCTCCGGGCTTAAACCCTTTTTTTCGGCATCACCCCCAACGGGCTTAGGAAACAATTAACCAAGAGATTTGGGCAGAAATGTGGTCAAATGCGGCGATTGCAGGGTCATTGCAAAACCTGCCGCACCTGTTGTCAAATAGTCGCAATCGATGTGCCACCACGCCTTGTTAGCGCTAACAAGGCGTGGTATGATGCCAAATCAGCTTCAGGAGGACACGATGGCCGTTCACAAGACAATTCAGGCAGTCACCGACCGCATCATCGCCCGCTCGGAAAAACCACGCCGCATCTATCTCGACCGGATGAATGCGGCAGCGAACGAGGGACCACGCCGCGCGCATCTGACCTGCGGCAATCAGGCCCACGCCTACGCCGCGATGGGCCAAGACAAAGGCGTCTTGGCAACCACCCAAGCGCCCAACATCGGCATCATCACCGCCTACAACGATATGCTGTCGGCGCATCAGCCGTTCGAACACTACCCCGATATTATCCGCCGCGCAGCCCGTGCAGCAGGCGGCACCGTGCAGGTCGCAGGCGGCGTGCCCGCCATGTGTGACGGCGTGACCCAAGGGCAAACCGGCATGGAACTGTCGCTGTTCTCGCGCGATGTGATCGCCATGGCTGCTGGCATCGGGCTGTCGCACAATGTCTTTGACGCGGCCATTTACCTTGGCGTCTGCGATAAAATCGTGCCCGGCCTGATCATTGCCGCGGCCACATTCGGCTACATTCCCGCGATCTTCCTGCCCGCAGGACCAATGACATCCGGTCTGCCCAATGATGAAAAAGCAAAAGTGCGCCAGTTATTCGCCACAGGCGACGTAGGTCGCGAAGAATTGATGGCCGCCGAGATGGCCTCTTATCATGGCTCCGGCACCTGCACGTTTTATGGCACCGCCAATACCAACCAGATGCTGATGGAATTCATGGGGATGCACCTGCCCGGCTCGTCGTTTGTGAACCCCGACAGCGGGATGCGCGACGCGCTGACCACGCGCGGCACCGAGCAAGTGCTTGGCAATACCGCCCTTGGCCAAACTTTCCGGCCCACCTCTGAAATCCTGTCGGAAAAGGCCTTTGTGAACGGCCTCGTTGGCCTGATGGCCACCGGTGGCTCTACCAATCTGGTGCTGCACCTGCCCGCCATGGCGCGGGCCGCAGGCGTGATCATCGACCTCGAAGACTTCTCTGATCTGTCCGAAGCCGTGCCTTTGATGGCCAAAGTCTATCCAAACGGGCTGGCCGACGTGAACCATTTCCACGCCGCAGGCGGGCTTGGCTATATGATCGGCGAGCTTTTGAGCGCAGGCCTGCTGCATGACGACGTGCAAACCGTCATGGGGCACGGCCTTGCGCAATACAGCCAAGAGCCAAAACTCGTGGACGGCAAAATCGCCTTCACCGCAGGCACCACAAAATCGCTGAACGAAAAAATCCTGCGTCCGGTCTCTGACCCGTTCAACCACCACGGCGGCCTAACCCAACTGGCGGGCAACCTCGGGCGCGGCGTGATCAAAACCTCTGCCGTCGCCCCAGAGCGGCACATCGTCGAGGCCCCCGCCCGCATTTTCCACACCCAAGAGGCGGTGAAAGAGGCGTTCAAAGCCGGCGAACTTGCGCAAGACACCATCGTTGTTGTGCGTTTCCAAGGACCAAAATCCAACGGGATGCCCGAATTGCACAGCCTGACACCAATCCTCGCGACCATGCAAGACCGCGGCCATAAGGTCGCACTTGTCACCGACGGGCGCATGTCGGGCGCTTCGGGCAAGGTCCCCTCCGCCATCCACATCAGCCCCGAAGCCGCCGACGCAGGACCACTTGCGTTTTTGCAAGACGGCGACATCATCCGGCTTGACGCCACGCTGGGCACCATCGACGTGATCGGCGTTGATCTGTCCACACGGCAACCGGCCACCCCGAACCTCAAAGGCAACGGCAACGGCGTTGGCCGCGAACTCTTTCAAGTCTTCCGCGATAACGTCGGCCTGTCATGCGACGGCGCTGGCGTCTGCATCTAATCCAAGGACCAAACCTCATGACCCCACAAGACGCCTCCGCAAAAAGCCGCGCACTCTGCCTTTTGGCCCCCGTCATCCCTGTGCTCGTGGTTGACGATGCGGCCCATGCCGCTGATCTCGCCCGTGCCCTCGTCAAAGGCGGATTACCGGTCCTCGAAGTCACGCTGCGCACCGCCGCCGCCCTCGACGTGATCCGCGAAATGGCCACAGTGACAGGCGGCATTGTCGGTGCCGGCACGCTGTTGACCCCAAAAGACGTGGAAAACGCAAAAGCCGCAGGTGCCACCTTCGGCGTCTCACCGGGCGCCACCGACCTGTTACTGGACGCCTGCGAGGCCAATGATCTGCCCCTGCTGCCGGGCATCGCCACCTCCACCGAGGCCATGCGCCTGCTGGAACGCGGCTACAGCGTGCAAAAATTCTTCCCCGCCGAGGCCAACGGCGGCGCACCAGCGCTCAAGGCAATTGGCAGCCCGCTGCCGCAAATCAGCTTTTGCCCGACCGGCGGCGTTAGCCTCAAAAACGCCAACAGCTATTTGTCATTGTCCAACACACTGTGCGTCGGCGGCTCTTGGGTCGCACCCAAAACCCTCGTGGACGCGGGCGACTGGGACGCAATCACCGCATTGGCCGCCGAGGCAAGTGCGCTGCCACGCTAATCAGGCACCCGCGCCGCACGACCACCGCGCCGCCTTGCAGGTCCCGCAGATTGCAGCGCGGCCTGTAACGTCGCTTTCATCGGATGATCGGCGGGTTGATCGACATATTTCGCCAACAACCCCGCGACGGTGGCCTTCACATCGTGCCCCGCTGGCATCGACAACGCCCAATCCAAAAAGATTGTGCGACACTCCGAGGCCGTGATGCCCTCAATGCGGAAAGATTCGTAAACCAACCCCTTGGGGTCGTTTGGATCACCTGATTTCGACATCTTGCATCCTATTCCGCCAGTTTCCGGCTGATTACGGCATCGGCTTTGTCTGCCAAATCCGCCATCGCCCCCTGTAGCGCCTCCATCGTCGTAAATCCAGTCTCGCGCAAGATCAGACGACGACCACCCTCACCCAGATCCTCTGGTGCAAGCGGGCCGCCCGTCAATAACCGCGCCGCCGCCTGCATCCGCCAGAAAAGCCCCGCCGCCGCCGAAATTGCGCCCGCATCTGCGGCACTCAACCAGCCATGCGCGACACCTGCGGCCAATTGCGCGGGTGCGTCACGCGCCGGATTGCCCGCAATCAGTGCTGCGGCCTGCGACATCAGCTCGGTATCTTGCAGACGGCCCGCGCCAATCTTGGCGTCCCACGCGCCCTGTGGTGGCTTGGCTTGGGCAATGCGCGCGCGCATGTCTGCCAGATCGGGCAAAACCGTCTCGCCCGCGCTCTTGGCCTGCAACAGCTCGCGGCGGAATGCCTCAACCCGCTGCATCAACCCCTGATCGCCCGCAATGCCCCTCGCGCGGGTCAACGCCAGATGCTCCCATGTCCACGCCTCGCCCGATTGATAGGCCATAAACGCCTCGATCGACGTGGCCACAGGCCCCGCTCGGCCCGAGGGGCGAAGACGCATATCCACCTCATACAGCCGCCCTTCGGCCATCGGCACAGTCAGCGCGGTCACCAAGGCTTGGGTCAGCCGCGCATAATACATCCGGGTCATCAACGGGCGCGGACCCTCAGAGGCCTCGACCCCACCCGCATCATAAATCATAATCAGATCAAGGTCGGAAAACGCATTCAACCGCTGCGCCCCCAAACTGCCCATTCCCAAAACCACCGCACCCACACCGGGCATGGCCCCGTGCTTGCGGGCAAACTCCGCCACCACCACAGGCCAGATCGCCGCCACCACAGCCCCCGCCAAATCCGCATATTGCACCCCGCTGGTATCGGCATCGATCAACCCGCGCAGATGATGCACCCCGATGCGGAAATGCCATTCCTTGGCCCAGACCCTTGATGCCAATAGTTGCGCTTCATAGTCGTCATAGCTGGCCAGAACCTGCGCCAAATCTTTTGTCAGCGCCGCAGCCCCCGGCCAGACATCAAAGAACGCGCCACCAATCACCGCATCTAGGACACTGGCATTGCGCGACAAATATTGCGCCAACGCAGGGGCGGTCGCGGCAATATCCACAATCAACTGGGTCAGTTGCGGATTGGCCTCGAACAGCGAAAACAACTGCACCCCCGCAGGCAATCCGCGCAAAAACCCGTCAAACTGCAACAAGGCCTCCTCGGGCTTGGCGGCATCTTGCAACCGTGCCAATATCTCGGGCTTCAAGCGCTTGAAAATCTCTCCCGCCCGGTCTGATCGCAGCGCCGGATAGGTCTGCCAACGGGCGGTCACCTCTTGCCCCCAATCATCGGCCATGGCTTTGGGCGCATCAGGTGCAAAGAACCCCTCGGTCTTGACATGCACCTCTTCCAAACGGGCCCGCAACTCGGACCTGAACCCCGCCACATCACGGCCCATAAACGCCGCCAAGCGCACAAACCCCTCTTCCGATTTTGGCAGGGAATGCGTCTGCGCATCATTGATCATCTGCAAACGGTGCTCGACCTCACGGTGAAACCTGTAATGATCATAAAGCGTTACGGCATCATCTTCCGGCACCCAACCGGCCTTGGCAATCGCGCTCAACCCGTCTTGCGTGCGGCGCTGGCGCAGGCTCTCGTCGCGCCCTCCGGCAATCAACTGGCGGGTCTGGGTGAAAAACTCGATCTCGCGAATGCCGCCGCGCCCCAGCTTCATATTGTGGCCCTCAAGCACCAATTTGCCGCCCAAACCCTTGTGATCCCTGATCCGCAGCCGCATATCATGGGCGTCCTGAATGGCGGCAAAATCCAGATGCTTGCGCCACACAAACGGGCGCAGCGTGGCAATAAACGCCTCTCCCGCCGCAATGTCACCGCCGCAAGCCCGCGCCTTGATAAACGCAGCCCTCTCCCACGTGCGCCCGACACTCTCGTAATACCGCTCGGCCATCTCGGTCGAAATACATACTGGCGTGGAATTGGGGTCAGGGCGCAGGCGCAAATCGGTGCGAAACACATAGCCCCCCGCCGCCACATCCGACAGGATCGCCGCCATCTTGCGCGTCACACGAATAAAACCCGCGCGGGCATCGTGATAATCGGCAGGGTCAAACCGGGTCTCGTCAAACAGACAAATCAGGTCAATATCGGACGAATAATTCAACTCGCCCGCCCCCATCTTGCCCATCGCCAGCACCACCATGCCCGCCGCCGTCGGCACCATGCTCTCGTCCATGCCGGGCAATTTACCACGCCGCACCTCTACTGCCACCAGCGCCTTGATCGTGACATCCACCGCCAGATCGGCAAAATCCGTCAAGACCTGCGTGACCACCTCCAGCGGCCAGACACCGCCCAAATCCGCAAGCCCCGTCAGCAGCGCAATGCGGCGCTTGGCTTGACGTAAAGCATCCGGCAGCCCGTGCAACGGAACCTCGGGCAATTGCGCAAAAATCGCAGCCACCGCCGCCTCGGGGTCGTCCATCGCCGCGGGTAACCACGCCCCCTCTCGGGCCATCAATCCCGCCAAATACGGGCTACACCCCGCCGCCCCCACAATCAGCGGCACTAGCTCGGGCGACAGGTCGGACATATGCGCCAAGGCGTCCTGTCCAAGGTCGGGATCAAACGGATGCGGCGCGCGGCTTAGGCGTGTGTTAAAACTCATACGCCTACCTTGTGGGTATGTGACGGTCTGGTCAATCTGATCCCACCTACTGCAAAAATCTTTGTCACTGTAGTGAGACACCTAGTTGAGCTACTCCCCATTAGTTGGACAGTATCTGGCGTAAATTAAGCTACTCTTTGCACCCGCTGATCGGGGTTGGTTGTTTCAATTCTCTGCCAATAGACCACAGCAGGTGGTCTGCCTCCCAGAGAAGAATGCGGGCGCTTGTGGTTGTAGAATTCGATCCATTTTCTGACGCCAGCTCTGGCCTCTGATCCGGTTTCCCAGTCATTCAGGTAGGCGCATTCATACTTCAGCGACCGCCACAGCCGTTCGACAAAGATATTGTCGAGGAAGTGGCCTTTGCGTCTATTACCGGCAGGTGGTTGCATGCAATCACTGGGAGGCATTGAGATGCGCACGTTTGAGCGCCGCAATCTGTCCGTCCAGGCGAAAGACGTGAACCGGGAACCTTGATCTGTATTCATAATTTCAGGCGGGCCGAACTTATGGATGGCCTCGTTTAGCGCATCAACGCAAAACCCCGCCTCAAGCGTGTTCGAGATGCGCCATGCCAGACCCTTGCGTGTGTGCCAGTCCACCCTCTCATGGTTTGCAAGCAAACCACTGCCGGGCAACGGATCGCGACCAAGCGAACCTTTGTCCGCCATTGGTGCGGGGACATTGAAGCTTTCGATGAAGGCGTTTTGCTGTGGCTTGCCCGGGTCGATATAACGCCAATCAACTTTGTTACCCCCCACCCATTTCAAAATCGCACGACTTGTGAACTCTGTGCTGTAATCGACGGGGCGCTATGGCGCGACGCTGCCAGAGGAGAGCAAGGGGGTCATCGGAGAGCGCTTTGACGCGGGCGCAGGCCTGCAATACCTCAACGCACGTTATTACGATCCGGAGTTGGGGCTGTTCATTCAGCCGGACTGGCTTGAGGTGACTGCGCCGGGGGTCGGGACGAACAGGTATTCGTATAGTTTTAGTGATCCGGTGAATTTGAGGGATCCGCGTGTGAACTGCGTCTGGGCCCTTTGCCTCGGTGAAATCGCGCTAGCGGGCGCTTTTCTGTTCACTGGTGGCGCGGTGATTTATTCTGCGCAGGATCATAACACCCCAAACATTTGGTCAACTCCCGTCGCGGCACCTATTCCTGCGCTGCCACCTTCGTCTCAAGGGGGCACTTTGAATTTGCCCAATCATACCGGTAACCTAAACCATCCGGATGTTACTGATGGTCGTATTTTGGCGGACCCCGTTCCAGTGGGTCTTGGCGGTTCAATGGTTTCGACACCGATTACACCCCGACAGGGCGTAGAGGTGAAATCGATGGCAATTCCAACTGATGAAGACCTGCGTAAAAATCTTGCTATATCTGAAACTCAAATGGAGATTTTGATAGCGGCAAACCCACAATTGGAGCAGTTTAAGAACAAAAAAATTTTCATGATGTGTGCCATTAGTTATAAAGATCGGGAGCAGGCGAATGAAGCTCGGTTAGTGCTGAACATGCTTAACAAGACCAAGTCAAATGTTTTCGGGAAGCTAACAACCGCTATCATTTCAATGACCGAAGACCATGAAGATTCAGAACGCTACGTTTGCGATATTTCAGTTCACTCTCGACCAAATGCTGAAGTAATGGCCCAAGCCGAGGTCCTTAATTCGCTTGGGGTTCATATGTTTGAGGGAATATACCAAGGGTGCAAGGTTGTTATCCGAGACAAGCCGTCATTTAGGCTTACACCTAGCGGAATTCGGCCATGCTAGATTTTCGGAGGCACGATTGAGGGTTCTGTCGCAAAGTTTTCGCGTTTGGGTGAGACTGCTGGATTGTGTCCAGGGAGGGCCGTTCTTCAGTCAAGCGAAAACTTTGCGACAGATCCCTATGACGTCCCAATTAGAAGATAAAGGACTCGCGATGAATTCGCGTTTCATCGATGTCCAGTTCGGTGAGAGTGGTTTCGCTCCAAGTCATCAAAGCATCAGGCCCACACATAAACACTTCACGATCGTTGAGGTCCGCGACAGATTGAAAGTCATCGATCAACATACGCCGTTGCTCAAATCTCAGCACATTGTCAGAGAGAGCTTGGCGCAGACCGTGCCGAGCGAATTGCGCTGCGGAGGGGTTGCCCCTGATGCTTTGAAGCGCGACGATGCTGAGCTTCACGTGTTTCGGAAGCGAACCATTCTGCGGTGCAAAGTGCTTCAAGACGTTGATGCCGTCATCACGTCCGGAAAACAAAAGCACGATGTCGGTAGAAATCTGGTCAGGGTGTGCATTCGCCACCTCAAGGATACTGTCCCACATCGACATGAATGGCGTAATGCCGACGCCGCCTGCGATCCAAAGCATCTGTGATGGGACACTCGGGGGGATGCCCTCAGGGGCCTCAGAGAAACAGGTGAAACCCGCGCCGGTGCCTTTGAATGCGACGGGCAGTTTGTGTGTGATCAGTTTGTCGACATTGTCATGCAGTAAATTGGACATCAAACCGCCCGGTTTGCGTTTGACGGTGACGCTCACATGATCGGTTGAACGGAACGCATTGTTATTAGCATCAAAGCCAGGTGCGTTCGAAAGTGTCCAAGTGCGCACATAATCCTCGTTCACCAACTGCGGGTTGGCCTCGTTCATATGGCTGTACCCGACATCCAAAATATCTGAGAAGTCAAAGACACCAAACCCACCGGGCAAAGGCGCATTGATCGGTGACGAGAGCTTGAAGTTGAATGTCTTGATGCTGTCGGAAAGAGTTTGCGTAGACACGAGCGTCGCCGTGTTAGCGGCCCTACTATCATGGGCGACTGTGACATGCCCCATTTGTTCCAAATCCTGCCGCAAGTGTTTTACCGGCGGATTGTACGGCGATAACTGCTCCTCAGACGTCAGTTTGAGGTTGAGGCCATTTTTGACGAATACTGCCCCAGTCAATTTGATGCGGGTCAACAAGCTGACCCGCGGCATAAGCTCTTCTGCTTCTTGATCGAGCAGGTTTTCAGCCTCCCCAGTGACGTACAGAACATGGCCTTTTGTGAAGTCTGGAAAAACGAGGCCGACGTGTGGGTCGGTCTCGATGTTGCCTAAGGACTGATAAAAGCGATTGCCGGAATGGTCAGGTAAAATCAGATAAGTCGTGACCTGGTTGCCATCGTTTTCTTCGTAGATGCGCGTAAAGCCGGGGGCGCCGCCGCGATGATTGACGCCCATATCAGTCTTGATGCCGGAGGCATTGACTTCGGCGGTGTGCTTTGTCGCCAGAAAGACCGTGCTTGCGCGATCAACCACAGCCTTGGAGTCAGCGGGCAGGACAGATGTGCTCGTGTCAAAGCTATCATAAGAAAGTTCAGCCATGCGCTGCTCGTGCGCCAATGCGCGCACGGTAATGTACTTTGGACAATTCCCAAGGTGCTGGTCGGAGAGGAGCCGGAGCCGCACTTTCCCTGCTTCTTCAACAGAGGCCTCGTTGATTGATCCGGCTATTTTGTTGCGCCGACGGCTGCTGAAATCGACCCCAACCCCCGCAAAGAGCCGCACTTCATCCGTAGACGTCGGCTCTTGCTGTAAGGCGCGCGCAAATGGGTCATAGGGGGTGGTTTCTGCAACGATATCCGTTCTGTTGCCGCCTATCACCTTGATGCCAACGGATGGGTCGTCACCGGATGTTGTAACCAAAATGCTGACCCAAGGTCGCCCCCGATTGTCGAGCGTCGCCAACGGCAAGTAAGACAGGTCAGCAAAGAAATCAGCATGCTGCTGCGGCATGTCACTGTTGATGTACTGCGGAATGGCGTCGCTGAGTTCTCTTGGCGTGTTGCGGCGCTCTTGCAGCAGCAACTCACCTTTATGCGACTTATGTATCTGCGCCATTGCCGGATCCTTCCGTCCCTATCGTTAGCTTTTGCTTTCAAGGGCATTCCGATGCTACGGATTGTTAAATTAGAGGCCCAGATCGCTCAAACTTGGGTGATCGTCAGGCCGGCGCCCCTGCGGCCAGCGGAACTTCCGGTTTGCTTCTTCAATCGGATGTTCGTTGATGCTGGCGAACCGACGTTCCATGAAGCCATTTTCGTCGAACTCCCAGTTTTCGTTACCATAGGCCCGGAACCAGTTGCCGCTGTCATCGTGGTATTCGTAGGCGTAACGCACGGCGATGCGATGACCGTCATGGGCCCAAAGTTCCTTGATTAAGCGATAGTCTAATTCCTTGTCCCACTTTCGGGTCAGCAGCTCTTCGATCTGGGCGCGGCCTTCTGGAAATTCAGCCCGATTGCGCCACTCGCTATTAGGTGTGTAAGCGAGTGCGACTTTTGCGGGGTTGCGACCGTTCCAGCCGTCTTCGGCAAGGCGAACCTTTTCGATGGCCGTGTCGGTCGTGAATGGTGGTAACGGATTGCGCGGGGCTTCGATGGTCATTTCACTGTCTCCTCACTCGGTCACAAGGCCAACGGCGGTCGCGGGCATTGCTTCAAATCCAGGCAAGTTTTCGAAACGGGCAAGCCATGATCGTACATTCGGATAAGGATCAAGCGAAACATTCCCCTCCGGCGCGTGAGCTGTATAAGAATAGGTCGCAACGTCAGCGATCGTTGGACGATCACCAACAAGCCAATCCCGGCCTTCAAGCCCTTGTTCCAGCTTTTGCATTGCTTTGGCGGCCGTTGCCGCTGCGAAGTCTGGCTCCAAAGTTGCGCCAAAAACCGTGATCAACCGCGCGGCACACGACCCAAAAGCAATTTCACCAGCAGCGAGTGTGAGCCAGCGCTGAACATTGGCTTCGCCGACTGCGGTGCTTGGTATCCAGTCCGGGGCATATGTCCGAGCGAGGTAGACAAGGATCGCGTTCGAATCCGACACAACCACTTCGCCATCCTCAAGAACCGGCACTTGTCCATTCGGGTTCATAGCAAGAAAATTGAGCGATTTGTGCGCACCGGCACCAAGATCAACGGGGACGACTTCATGTGCGATCCCTGCGAGTTTTGCGAACACCAAAGCACGATGTGCGTGACCTGATTTTGCGGAATGGTGAATGCGAACAGCGTTTGACATCAGTGTCTCCAGTCATTTTCAGATGTTAAGAGAGTATTAGCCGTTGCATCCTAGAAGAATAATCGTCATTTTTGGAGTTAGATTAAGCCCTGAAAGGGCGCAATGGCATGGACAAGATTGACCGCATGCGTGCGTTTGCGCTCGTCGCAAAAAACGCCTCCTTCACCATCGCAGCTCAGCGCATGGGACGATCCGCGCGTTTGGTCAGCAAGTACGTGGCCGATCTGGAAAACGCGCTCGGTGTACAACTGCTCAACCGCACGACGCGTAGTGTTTCTTTGACAGATGCGGGGGCGACATACTTGGCGTTGTGTGCGCCGCTCCTCGATGGGCTTGATGAGCTTGAGGAAAGAGTCAGAAACGAACAGGCGTCGCTTCGTGGCGCGATACACATCTCGGCGCCCACAGGATTTGGGGCACTACGGCTTGTACCATCGCTCGCACGATTTGCCGCGAAACACCCGAATGTCGAGCTTGATCTACAGTTTTCGGACCGCAGGGTGTCGATTATTGAGGAGGGCCTTGATCTTGCAATCAGGATTGGTCCGATGCGGGATAGCTCGCTCAAGATACGGCAACTTGGGCGCATGCCCTTAGTCGTGTGTGCATCCCCGGCCTACTTGGAAAGAGCAGGAACGCCGAACCACCCGCGTACACTAGCCACCCATGAATGCATTCTCGACGGGAATGCGACAGAGCCGACAATTTGGAGATTTGACATCAACGGCCAAGACGAAGCGGTGCAGGTAAACGGGCGGTTTCGGATGAGCGCTCCTGCAGGATCGGCACGCCTCGCCTTAGCTGGGGCCGCAATCGCGCGGTGCCCCGCTTATACGGTTGCGGATGCTTTGAAATCCGGTGATTTGGTCGAACTTTTTGCCGAGCAACGCGTCTCACCATATGTTGTGGCAGCGCTCTTCCCGCAAAATCAGCACATGACGACAAGAATGCGTACGCTCATTGATCACCTAGTAGGCGACCCGGCATTATGTCCTGATGGCGCGTGATGAAGTCGCTCAACTTTTGGCTGACATCAACACATTTGAGCGTGTTTCGGGTAATTCGCAGAGCATGGGTTTCTGCAGCGTCAATACCAATTTGTTTTATAGATTTCTTGGCCATGCCAGCTTGTGGTTCATTGTCCGAGGGGGAATTCCAGCTCGCACGAACGCAACATTGCCGAGTTGGTCACTTATGCCCTCCAAAGCCTGCGAATGACATGGTGTGTTTGCGGTGATCGCTCTCCTCGGGCGAACGAGATCCAATAAACTGACCTCACAAATGAAAGCCGTAGAGGAGAACGACCATGTCACATTATGTAGGGCTCGACGTATCCGTCAAATCAGTCACGATCTGTGTTGTTGATAGCAACGGTGCCATCACTTCACGTGGCGAGGTTTCGTCTGATCCGGATCAGATTGCCGCGTTCGTGCTAAAACATGCACCTGATGCTGCGCGTGTTGTCCATGAGAGTGGGATTTTGTCGATCTGGTTGACCCGCGAGTTGGAGAAGCGTGGCCTGCCGATCATCTGCATTGATGCGCGATTAGCCCACAAAGCCTTGTCGGGCCGCATTAACAAATCGGATCGTGGCGATGCCGAAGGACTGGCTCATTTGGCACGAACCGGCTGGTTCAACCAGGTGCATGTCCGTAGTGAGGCGTCAGAGCGCATTCGTGTTCTGATCGGGACACGTGAACGTCTGATCAAGATGCGCGTCGTTTTTGTAGTAGTTAGGTTGGACCAACAACAACAAAGTCAGCTCAATACGCTGCAAAGAAACCGTGCTCGTGGCAACAATACACCAAACAGGGGGCACCAAAACGGAAAACCATTAAATGGGTGTTTAAATAATCTGGCTGTGAGGTCTATTTAACGGTTTTGGGGCGCGCCGCGACAGATCAGCTGGATTTAACTCCACAAGAATTGGAATGGCTGTATCTGCTAGAAAGCGCGAATGTAGTGTGACAGAGAGTTCCGCAGTAAGTGGGATCAGGTGGGATTAGGTGGTGTCTCGAGGTAAAGCGCCATGTTTTATAGGGGTATAAGGGTGCGGCTGGGCAAAATTGGCCGCGATGTTAGAAGTCCTGCAATAAGCGCAAAAATGGCCATTTGAGCGCGATTTGCGTATTTCGTGACAGAGAGTTCTGCAAACTATCGCACGTGCGCACAGGCCCGTTAAATAAGGGTTTAAAGGGGCGCTTGGCGTTCAACCTTGCCCGCGAGATCGTTTAAAGTGGCGCGTGAACTGGAAAGTTGGCTTTCCAAGACGTTTGCAGCTTTCCAGAACGGCACTTATCCAAAATAAAACAATAGGTTAAGTCATTTACTATGGTGTAGCCAGCGGCGCTGAACTGGAAAGTGATTTTGGGTCTATTTGCCAGAAATCACATCCCGAAGCTTGCTCTGCCGTGCGGGGTTCGGATGGCACCTCAATGGTAATGGTGCCTAGTTTCTACAGGTCAACGTAGCCATGACGCGGTTGAGACTCTGGCTCATGTTTTTATCTCTATCCCAGCTTTATCAAGCTGTTTCCGAATAATATTCGAATAGCTTCCAGATTGGTTCTTTCTAAATGGTAGGTATTCACACCTACAATTTTGGTTCCAACACTCATCGAATGGCAGCCTCACCACCTGCAATGGACCGTGGACCTGCCCCCTTATTTGGCGAGCCCGATGGCAGCAATCGACTTCAGCGAAAAAAATCAGCCCATTATTTACTGGATAACCCGCCAATGCCACCTGCTGTTGATGGCGAAAATTGCCCATCGCTGTTCGCACAATCTTTCGCCTTAGAATATCGAGGTGCTTGCGATCGTAACCAGGAAACTGAGAAACTCTGATGTATTTACCACGTTCTTTTAATTCGACATAATCGCAAAGGGCTTGAACGGTGATATTGGTTTCGAGTGGATAAGTCTCAATCGCCTTTTGGGCTAGAGGCAATACCTGAACGCTCGTGTTGCCAACCGCAATAAAGTAACTTTCGATATTGGCGCTCAAAACTCATGCCCTGACCACACCACGCGTCCTATGATCGAGAGGCCGTTGGCGTCGCTTTGGGCGATGATTGATGTGGGGAATTGGGGGTTGTCGGAGGTGATGATCAGATGATCGTCGGTCTTCTCAAGGCGTTTGACCCTCACATCACCGCTTGGTTCAGAAAAGGCATATATAGCGAGGTTCTTGATCGGTCGGGTCGTGCGATCGACAAGAACGAGGTCGCCGCTATGAAGTGATGGGTGCATACTGTCGCCAGAAACTGTCAAGACACAGCAGCTGCTGGCGACGAGATTATGATCGCGCATCCAGTTGGCGCGGAAGGCTATTGGTGAGAGAGGCTCTGCGTTGTCCCCTGCCCGCCCGTCGCCCGCTGACAGAACGACGTTGTAGCGACTGACCTGCACGAAGTCGCTGTCGTCGGCGAGGATTTCTGATTTTTCAGTGACCAATCTCCGCGGCCCAAAATAGAGCTCTAGATCCAATGCGTCTGCGAGTTTTTTGAGCGTAAGATAGTTGAACCGCTTTTCTGCGCCACGCTGCATCCTAAGATTTTTGATCGCAGATTGATTACCCATAGCAAGCTGGGACGCCGCCGCATCTGAAAGCCCATGCTTGTTCAGGGCGTCGTCTAAGGTCTTAATTACATCGTCCATAAATCCGCTTTTAGCCCGCATGGGCTAACCAAACAACCTACCCAAAAGATTACTTGCAAAACTAGCCCCTTGTGGCTTGACATATCTGGCCCGTAGTGGCTAGATGGTTGCATGAGTAAAATGACGAAACATATCGTATCGCTTTCCGAAACAATGGAAGCCCACGCCGGTTTGACCCACTGGTCTATCTCGCGTCGGGTGACATCGAAGGGTGATTTTATCGACCGTCTGAAGAAAGGCGGCGATTGTAGCACGGGCACCTATGAGGCGGTCGTTCAGCGCTTTGAGAACATCTGGCCCACCGACCTTGATTGGCCCTCTGATATCCCCCGTCCCCAACAGAAAGAGGAGGCTGCTTAAAATGCAGACCACCGCAGAAAATACGGCGTTTGCGCCGCTGACCCCGGCTGGCCAAATGGCAGCGGATGCGACCGAGCATATGACCGAGGCCGAGCAATTGATCCTTGCGATCAGCATCATCAATCAGGCCCGACAGCCTGCCAGCATGCGTGCCTTGCAGCGCGCATCAGCGATGGCACTGGCGACAGCCCGGGATATCCAATCGTCGCGCATGGCCGACAGGCTGTCACCCGCATCGCGGATCGACCCTGTGTTCTGGCGCGCCTTCTTGAGTTTCTACAACGCGCCAGACCAACCGTCGATTTCGACAAGCTACCGGCACACATGCCTGTTGGTCGCGCACGACCAGACCGACTGCATTGTCGCGTCAGAACACCAAATTCGCCACGCCCTATCAGACCTGCACTGCGCAACCAGCGCCGGTGCCCAAATCCGGAGGAACACCTAATGGAAACCCGCCTGCCAGCAGAAATGACATCAGCACGCCGTGACCAAGGTCATGCGCCAGATGTCGGTTTTTTTGATATTGAAGGTGCGAAGGCACGAGCAAAAGCCGTCAAAAATAGAAAGCTCTTTCTAAAAGATTTTAGGCAGACCTATAGCGTCACATGGCGCGATAAGCCGCGCATCAATGTTGTTTTTACAATTATCGGCTTTCCGCTGCGGGTTATTAACTACCCAATCGCAGCAGTGCTATATCGGTTGACGATGGCGGGTCAGGATATCGCGGAATTACTTGAGCTGCATATCGCACGGCTTGACGATATTTCTTCCCCCTCACGGCTTCAAGTTTGGATGCAATCTCTAATGACGTGGCTGATTGCAGCGCCAAATGACGAGCCTGACACCACAGATGAAGACCTGCCCCCTTGTGCACTTTCGCAAGCGTTCGAGATCGCGCTGACGGACCTGCACCTAAAAAGACAAGCGCCTTCGTCGGAGGGTTCAGCAACTGTCGCTGAAAATCGTCCCAATAGTGATCGAGAAACCCAACAGCAAGCTGACGGGCCTCTAGATCAAACAAATCAAGGAGTTCGTTAGCATGTGCCTGCGCCTCCCAAAAGTAGCGGTCCAAAAATGGTTCGCACATAAAGAATCTCTCCGTTGTTTTGCTGGCAGGCACAACGGTAGAGCGCATCCTGATCGGGGTCCACTCACGGGTCAATCCTCCCCGACTGCCCCCGGCCCTGATCAGGGTGCATCAAATCTGCTGGCCAAACAGATCATCTGCGATGTCATTTGTGTCCTTGCGCTGTTTGCGATGGTTTACGGCGTCCTGCTGATACCGGAGGGTTTGTAATGTCAGACCTCATTCAATCAATCACGTCAGCAGCGCCGCAGGACATCCAGTTTGGCGACCGTTTAAGGCCGATTAAACGCAGCGGCGTCGAGAGCATCCGCGCCTCATACGGCGAGATCGGTATCCTTAAGGACGAGATCCACGTGCGCAAGAAAAAGGACGGCCAGCTTTGGCTGATCTGCGGCGGTCACCGCCTGACGTTTGCGCTTGAGGAAGGCTGGGACAGCATCGTGTTGAAGGCATGGCGCTGCACCGATGATTGGGCCAAGTTGATGGAGATCGACGACAACCTTGCAGGTGCCGATCTTGATCCGCTCGACACGGCGATTTTCTTGGCCGAGCGCAAGCGCGTTTACGAGCGGATGCACCCCGAGGCAAAAAATGGTGCCAAGGGTCTTGCCGCAATGAATAACAGCCAGATGGACACGATGTCCGTCTGGAGTTTCGCAAGTGCTACAGCCGAGAAATTCGGTCTGTCAGACCGTCATGTGCGCCGCATGATTGCAGCTGGCACAGCCTTGCAACATGACGACATCGCGCTGTTACGCAGCTCAAAAAAGGCGGTCACACTGGCCGACCTGCAAACCATTGCCAAGCTGGATCCGGTCCACCGTTTCCGCGTCTGCGCGGCAATGGCTGGCGGCGAGGCCCCATCAGCCGCCAAAGCCCTGCGCCAGATCAACGCCAAGCCCGGAGACGCCGTGCGCAGTCACGCAGACAAGCAGCTACGCGCGCTGAACGACGCCTTTGCACGCGCCGGAAAATCCGCCCGCCGCCAGTTTGTCGCAGACCACGCTGACGCCTTGCGTGAGCTGCTGGATCCGCAAGTCAATGACAGCCCCGGCGACATCGCCTTCATTTCGCGCGGGAGGGCTGCATCATGATCCGCAAGGAGCCAGAGCAGCTTTGGTGGACCGCCGACCAGTTGGCCGCATCCGGATTGCCCGAAATGCCCGGCACCCGCCAAGGTGTAAACCACATGGCAGGCGAGCGCGCATGGCGCGTCCAACCCAAGTGTTCACGCAAGAAAGCGGGGCGCGGTGGTGGCTGGCAGTATCACTGGTCGGTGCTGCCAGATCAGACCCGCAAAGCCCTGTTGATGGCCGATGCGCCTGCGCCTGATAGCAAGCCCGATCGCGGCCAAGCATGGGCCACATTCGCCCGCCTGCCCGACACGGTGAAAACCACCGCCCGTCAGCGCCTGAACATCATTCAAGCTGTCGAGTTGATGCAGTCCGCAGGTGCCACAAAGGTGTCTGCGGTTGACGCCGCAATCATGGGCACAAAATTCAAACCGCGCACCGTATTTGACTGGTTTAAGATGATTGAAGGTGTGGCAATAGAGGACCGCCTTGCCTACCTGCCGCCGCGCCACCGTCTGGCTGCACGCAAAGCCCCAAAATCCAGCAACGTCCGCGACTTCCTTGATCATATCAAAAGCCTGTATCTGCGCCGTGAACCCGCCACGTTTAAGGAATCCTTTCGCATTGCTCTACGCATGGCAAAGGCCGAGGGCTGGGATACGCTGACCGAGCGCACCGCAAAGCGCCGCATGGAGCTGGAAGTTCCCCGCGTAACGCGTGTCTTTTTGCGCGAAGGTGTCGCGGGCTTGATGCGGTGTTACCCTGCGCAAATCCGCGATCGCAGCGGCTTGCATTCCCTTGAGGCGGTCAATGCCGATTGTCACAAGATCGACGTCTTTGTGCGTTGGCCAGACGGCACCGTCGACCGCCCGCAGATCGTCGCTTTTCAGGACCTTTACTCCAACAAAATGCTGTCATGGCGCGTTGATCACAACCCAAACAAAGTCATGGTGATGGCCGCATTTGGCGAAATGGTTGAAACCTACGGCATCCCGCGCGACTGCCTGTTTGATAACGGCCACGAGTTTGCCAATAAATGGCTGACCGCTGGCGCGAAAACGCGCTTCCGCTTCAAGGTCCGCGAAGACGATCCGCTTGGGGTCCTCCCGCTTTTGGGCATCAAAATGCATTGGGCGACGCCAGCGCACGGTCAAGCCAAACCCATCGAGCGCGGGTTCCGCGACTTTGCCAACAACATCGCCCTCGACCCACGTTTTACCGGTGCCTTCACGGGTAAAAACCCAATGGCAAAGCCCGAAAACTACGGAAGCCGGGCCATTGCATTAGACAAGTTCCTGCAAGTTGTTGACGAGAAAGTCGCGGAGCATAACGCCCGCCAAGGTCGCATCACAAAGGTCGCCAATGGCTGTTCCTTTGACGACGTCTTTGCCGAAAGCTATGCGGTGGCGCCGATCCGCAAGGCGACACAGGAGCAGCGGCGATTGTGGATGTTCGGGCAGCATGTTGCCAAGCTGAACCGCGACAATGGCGGGCTCAATTTTCAGCAGAACGTCTATCACAGCGATTGGATGTCACAGATACCCAGCACCGAGATCGTTGCGCGCTTTGATCCCGAAGACTTACATCGCGGGCTAGAGATTTACGCCAAGGATGGTGAATATTTGGGCTTTGCAGAATGCCAGCAGGCGGTTGGGTTCTTTGACATCGCCGGTGCCCGCGACAACGCGCGCCGCGTCAGCAAGATCAAAAAGGCCGAAAAGGTTTTAGCCAAACTGCACACCCCAATTCCAATGTCCGAGATCGTAGCGAAGCTGGACGGCATGCAGACACCGCCGACCATCCCATTGGATACCAAGGTGGTTGCCATGCCTGCCGCCCCTGCCCGCCCACGCATCCCAGCGCGCGCGACACTCGACCCATCTGTCGCAGCGATCAAGAACGGCGACGTTGTGCCATTCCAGATCAAGAAGCCTGCGCCAGCGGAGCCGCAAAAAACATCCGCTGACAAGTTTTGGTGGGCGCAATCCATTCTCGAGCGCTCGGAGCGTGGTGACCCGATCGGATCAGAGGAGGCCAGACAGGCCCAAGCTTACATCGAGACTGCCGAGTATCTTGGCAATCTCGAGATGTTCACGACTTTTGGTGCGGAGGCCGTCAGGTGACCGCCCAAAACAAAACCGCCGCCCGGTTGCACCCGGAGCGGCGGAAAACTGCAGTATCAATGAGGATCAAATGACACAAAATCTTACGACAGGCAATTCAATCCTTGGGATGACAAACGTCGCCCTTCTCACCAAGGTCATCAAGCGGCTGGAAAACCGCGCGCATGGCCTTGACGGTATCGGCGTCTTTTCCGGCGAGCCGGGCTTGGGCAAATCAATCGCATGTGCCTATGCCGCCGCTTCCATGGATGCGATCCACATTTCCGTTCAAACGATGTGGACCAAGAAGACACTTCTTGAGCAAATTTTGCGCGAATTGCAGGTGTTTCCCAAAAAGACACTCGCCGACATGATGATGCAGGTAAATCAAGAGCTGGCTTTGGCCCGCCGCCCGCTATTGATCGACGAAGCCGACCGCGCCGTTCAGCGCGGCATGATCGAAGTCATTCGCGATATGTATGACGGGTCGTCTGTTCCGATTGTCCTGATCGGCATGGATCAACTGCCCCAGAACCTGCGCAAATGGCCGCAGGTTGATAGCCGCGTCTTGACGTGGGTGCAGGCTGAATATGCGGATCTCGGCGATGCTAAAATGCTGGCTAAAATGTATGCGCCAGGCATCACGATCAGCGATCAAATGATCGCCGTGATCCGCGAGCGTAATGGCGCGATCCCCCGCCGCATGGTCACTGATTTTGCGCTGGTTTTGGAAAGATGCCGTGAGCTCGGCCTCGCAGAGATTTCCCTCGACCAGTGGGGAAAATCACCTCTCGCGCAAAACAAGGCCCCAAATCCGCGCAACCGCGCCTTCATCGGCGAGGTTGATATCAATGCTTAATCAAGTTCAACCCAAGAGCAAGGATGAGGCCGAGATCATCGCGTTCATCTCTGGGCAATCCCAATTTACCTATGCGGATATCAAGGCGAACGCATCCGGATCGCAATGGTGCCAGCGCAATCTCATGCGCAAACTGCAAAGGCTGGATTTGGTTTTTATGGTGGGCAAAGACACAAAGGGCCGCACCGTGTTTAGCACATCCGACAGAAATGCAGCACACGAATTGGCGGCAAAGAAGCGCAAAGAGCCAACTGGCTTGATGTGGACAGCGATGCGGTCGCTGAAAAGCTTCTCGCCCGACGAGGTTCTGACAATCCTCTCCGAGACGCTTCCGACGCTGCAGCGTCAAGATGTGCAGCATTATTGCAGTAACCTTGTGAAAGCCGAATACCTCGCGGTCGAGCAAAAGGCCCGCCATGGCGGACGCCCCGCAATCTACCGCCTGGTCAAAGACACCGGCCCTCTTGCCCCGACGATCAGAAAACTTGAGTGCATCGTCGACGGCAACACCGACAAGCTCGCCTATGTGTCGGGAGACAGATTATGAGCGCCCGTTTGAAGCGTGCCCAAGAGGCATGGGGTGACGTCCCTGCATATATTCAAGCGCTGGTCGACGCTTGCGATGGGTCGTCACAAAACAAGGTTGCAGCCCAGCTCGGCTATAGCGGCGCGGTCATCAGTCAGGTCATCACAAAAACCTACCCCGGCGACATGGGCCGCGTTGAGGCCCAAATTCGCATGGTCCTGATGCGCAGCAAGATCATCTGCCCCGCTCTGGGCGAAATCCAAGAGCTTGGCTGTCACGCTTGGCAGAAAGAGGCAAAGGTTCTGTGCTCATCTTCTCCCACGAAAGTGCGCATGTTTCACGCGTGTCGAGGCTGCGCGCGTTTCAAAAAGGGGGACGTCAAATGAAGGTCGAGCAAAAGATCATCGCACTTGCCCAAGAAGGTATGCGTCGCACTGAAATTGCCAAAACCGTCAAATGCAGCGTTCACACCGTCTACGATTATGTTTGCAAAGCACGTCGTGACGGCGTGACGATCCCGCCGTTCAAAAAAGGGTCACCGAAGTTTGCGCAGATCACTGTGCCCAATGAAGCGGCCATGAAACTTCGCAGCGCTGCGCGGGTGCGCAACATCACCGCATCGGAGTTGGCCGAGCGCCTGCTCGCCGAAATGGTCGATGGCAATCTGATTGCGGCCGTTCTCGATGATGGAGTGGCCAATGTCTGATCCAACCCCCTTTACCCAGCAGCGCGCAATCGAGCTTGCAGCCAGTGCTGTGCACAAACTTGACCTGCTGGGCGCACGCGGCGCGGACCGGGTCACAACCGAAGAGCTCTACGCAATGGCCTGCCTTCTCGTGATCTCTGGCACATTGCCGGACTTCACCCAGCGCAAAATCCTGCCCCGCATCCTGATCCAACACACCGGAGAATCCACATGACCGCTTTTCAACCAGTTCCAATCCCAGACGGCAAATCCACCATCAACGGCAACACCTACATGGGTGACGGCAAGGGTGGGTTTCAGCCGATTGAAACCATCAAGGCGCAGCACCTTCTCGAGGACGAAATCGTGCGTAAAATCATGGGCCACACTATTGCAGCCTCTGGTCAGGTCAGCCGCCTGAAAGAACATACCTTTGACGACATCGGCGACTTCGAGGCCGTGCTTGCGCAAGAGTATGACACGACGGTTGGTGGCAAGAAGGGCAACAAGACCCTGATGACTGTCGACGGCCTCTATAAAGTCCAAGTGGCTGTGCAAGATCATATCGACTTTGGCCCAGAGCTAACAATTGCCAAACAGCTGGTCGACGAATGCCTCAATGAATGGTCCGCTGATGCCAACGCAGAACTGCGATCTATCGTCACCGACGCCTTCAAGACAGACAAAGCAGGCCAGATCAACCGCGCCCAAATTTTCATGCTCCTGCGCCGCGAGATCGCTGACGAGCGCTGGCAGCGCGCCATGAAGGCCATCCGCGACGCAATGCGTGTGGTGGGCTCCAAGACCTATGTGCGCTCCTACAAGCGCGACAGCCATGACGCCGCTTGGCAGACCATCACCGTCGATCTGGCGAAGGCGTAGGGCGATGGAAAAGAAGCGTCAGAAACCCGATTGGCCCAAAAATTGGTGGGTTGTGCCTGTTGTCGTCAGCGCGGTGTTCTTCTGGTTTCTGCTGATCAAAGGACTGATGGCATGAGCGCTACCCGCAAACTCATCTTTGTCGCCTGCCGCCAGTTGGGCCTCGACGCGGACACGCGCCGCGACCTGCAGCTGGTGGCCACAGGCAAAGGGAGCATGTCTGATATGTCAGAAGCCGATCTGCAAAAGGTTGTAAAAGCGCTGGAAGCCAAAGGTTTTAAATCAGGTTTTAACGGCAAGGTGTCACCGAAACACCGAAAGGCGGCACCACGCGCCGATCTGCGCTATGTGCACGTCCTTTGGGGCTTGCTCGGCAAAGCAGGAAAGCTCAATAAACCCGATCGCGCAGGCCTCAACGCTTTCCTGCGTAGCCGTTTCGAGGCCAAGTGGCAATCTGTGCCTATCGACATCGACAGCCTGCGCGATGCTGGCCAAATCAACGACGTCACCCGCGCGCTCAAAGACTGGTGCAAGCGTGAAGGCATCCTGTCGGAGCGGGTCAAGTGAAACGGATCCCCATCAAAGTCACCGACCACGCAGCCTTGCGCTACCTGCAACGCGTGAAGGGCGTCGACATCGATGCGGTCAAGATGGAGATGGCAGAGCTGGTTCACACGGCTGGTGAACACCCAAGTTGCTCGGCGGTGGTCTGTGAAGGGTTCCGATACGCGATAAACGGCGGCACGGTCATCACGGTCACAAGGTCCAAAATGCCAACGATCCGCTCCGCTGGTCGCGTCAAGGATCACTCCAGATGAGAGTGAAACAGACGCTGGGTTACTTCACAAATTCGATTGGATATGCCCTCGCAGGTCCGCCAAGGATGTATAGCATGACCGCAAGCCCTTTTATTGGATCGGAAGCTTCTCTTGGGAGCGGCAAATTCAACGGCTCGCCAGCCTCGTGTTCCAACATTGCCGCGGCTATCGCAAACGACCACCGCCGCCAAAGTTCTTCTGCCACAACAAATGGCAATGTATGCGCTGCGTCAAAGGTCCCCGCTTCCGACATGGCCATCAGCCAAATATCCAACTGCTCGGGCGCATCTTGTGACCAAACGCGCCCACCTTTTTCTGCGGCGGCGCGGATCATCTCGGCGTTATCAAAGAACAATTGCGAGACATCTTCCCAACTGGGATATTCTCGCGGCCCGTTTTCATGCTCTGGACATGATGTCGCCAGAAACATGGTCATCAAATCCGTCCCGAATCGTTCCATCATGCGCCCTCCATTTTGGACAGCGTCCTCGCGATCCACATTGATTCGCAACCACCAATTGACAATTCAGGCGAACCGTCCCACATTCGGGTTGTCAGGAAGCAGTTTGAAACCTGCTCCGACAACGATACCGAAGGCGGTTACGCCCCGACATGGCGTCTCACAATCAGAGACGATCATTCTCCGGGTGCCCCATGTGCATGTCCAAGGCGTAAGCCTAAAGACATGGGGAGGCTGGCCTTCGGCAGTCGTTTCAACACCCGGGGGCATCATGCCCCCCGTAACCGAAGGAGAACTATCCTATGCAGATCAAGCTGGAAACAATTTCAGGTATCCGTGCGCAGATTTATCATCTGCCAAACCGTCCGCCATTTATGATGGCAGCCGATATTGCCGCAGCTTACGGCACGACAACCAAACGGGTGAACGAAGCTGTCAAGCGCAACCCGAACCGCTTTCCCGAGCGCTACGCCTTCCGCCTCACAATCGTGGAAGAAGAGCAGAGGTGGTCGCAAAATGCGGCCACCTCTGCCGGAAAACGCACCGATCTGGAGCCACTTGTCTTCACCCATGGCGGCGCGAATATGCTGTCGGGTGTGCTGCGCTCGGAGATTGCCGACGAGATGGCCGTGGCGATCAACGACGCCTTTACGCTCATGGAGGCCGAAACCTTGGCCGAGTTGACCTTCCTGTTGCAAAAGGTCAGTGCGGATGCGCGGTTTCGCAAGCCCGTGCGCGGTCGGATCGTGGAAGCGGTCAACGAGGGCTGGACCTTCGACATGCTCAAAGAGACGGTCACGCTGTCGCAGCCCAAACTGGTGCGGGCAATCAAGGATTGCATCGGTCTGGGTCTGATCAAAGCAGCGCCAGAGGGCACACCGCTCGATCTTGCGACCTCTGCGCTCGATCATCGGCAAATGGCGATGTTTACCCATGGCTGATCTTCAAAAATCAGACCCAAGGGACGCGGCTTTGGAAGCAACATCCGCGCTTTACGGCGTTATCAGTATGCTCACCATGTGCAATGAACCCGTCGAGCGGCGCGGCCTTGAAGATGTTTTGCGGCTCATTCACGCCAAACTGGAACCTGCGGCCCAAGAACTTAACGACCATTGGGTGCCACTCGCCTGACGCATTGCGGCCCTCTGCAAAGGGGGCCGCATGACTGACCCAATCCGTCCGCCCGCGCATGTCGAGCCATACGTCAATATTCTTGGTGAGGACGTTGCTGTCGAATTCCTGCTGAACTTTGGCGGAGCCGAGCTTTATTTCAAGTGGAACACCGAAGCGAAAACCGAACTGGTGGACCTGATTGGTGTAGACGCGGTCAAACGTCTTGCCGCCGCACAATCACGCCTACCCCGCCGCGTTCCAAAAGCAGATTCTTATATTGCCCGCGTCCTGATCACACGGGGATTGACTATTGCGCAGGTGGCGCGGAAAGTGCGGGTCACCGATAACACGGTCCGATCCTATCTTGATCCAGATCGCGTCAAGAGGCCTGCACCCGACTATAAATCAGATCAGCCCGGCCTGTTTGATTAAGTCCCCCACAAACCGTTGTGCGTAGTTTTCCCACCTAGCAAAAAGTCATTCTGACACCACATCGCGCCAGTCGTTTCGCTGGTTTGAAAGTGGGATCAGTCATGCAGTTCAAGAACAATCGCGCTGTTGGAATGACATTTGCGCAGGCCAAATATCAGCGCGGCACCATCACGCCGAGCCTTGTTATTGTGCATGACACGGCCAGCCGTCTGACGGAATTGAGCGCCGCCCGCTACCTGCAGAACAACACCGCCAAGGTTAGCGTCCACTTTGTCGTGGAACGATCCGGCGTGGCCCAGCAGCAGGTTGCTCTTAATCGTGGCGCAAACCATGCAGGCCGGTCCGAATACAATGGCCGGTCGGGATGTAACGACTTCTCGATTGGCATTGAAATCGTCAACCCCGGTCGCATGACCTTTGCGGGCGAAGGCAAGTCGCGGGCGTGGTATGGTGAGGTCTTTGACAACGCCGAACACGGCATCCAGCGCATCAGCACGCCGCAACACGGCGATCACTGGTGGATGCCCTACACAGAAGCCCAGATCAGCACCGTGCTTGACCTATGCCACGGCCTCTTTGCCTACAAAGGCAGCCTGATCGACATCCAACCACATTGGTTCGTCTCGCCGGGCCGCAAGGTTGATACCAACCCGCTCTTTCCGCTCGCGGAAGTCCGCGCCCAAGTCCTTGGCCGCTCGGAGCCTTCTGAAGACGCCGCTGATGCCGGATCAGTGCCGCCCAAATATCGCGATGAATGGGTTGTGGTCAACACACCCGGAAACACACTGAGCCTGCGACGTTGGCCATCGTTCAATCCCAACGTGATCGCAAGCATCCCGCATGGCACGCAAGTGCCCCTTATCCGTGTTGGCTCCTTCTTGGGCCATCAATGGTTCAAAGTCGCCTATGGCGGTCAATCTGGTTGGATCGTTGCCCGATATACCAGCCAATCAGCGGCTTTAGAAAACCGCATCCCGTCCTGACATAAACACACCCGAAAGGTCACCCATGCTTAATTTCTTAACCCCCGAAATCACACAATCGCTCATGGCCCTCACAGGCGTCGCGGTCACCGGTATTGTCGGCTGGGTCGCGCGTCGCCTAGAGGCCCGCTGGGGATATGAAATGGATGCGCGTGCGCGCGAGACGCTCCATTCTGCCCTCACGACCGGGGCCATGATGGCATTTTCACGCTTTGATCCCACCGCCACCGCAACTGGACCGAAGTCCGATGCAATGATCAGAACGGTTCTGGACCATGTGACCGGCGTCGGAGCGAAAGATGCAGTGCACCGTCTAAAAGCGTCTCCCCAGACGTTGAAAGACTTGGCCGAGGCAAAGCTTACAGAAGTGGGCAAGCAGTTCCTTGGGGACGCTGTTTCAAACTTAATTTCGCGGGCAAAATAAGGTGCGTTGGCTAAATCCCAAGCGATTTTACGGCTTCGTCTTATACGATCACGTCCGTCCGGTAGAGTTGTTTTCGGCGCTCAACCTGCTGGCTTGGTCAAAGGTTTTGATCACCGATCCACTGGTGCTCGCCCGCGATAGTTATCAGACGTTCCAGTCTCTTCCTGCAACTGTTTGGGCTGCCATATTCTCTGCGGCGGCGCTCTTGCAGATGACGGGCATCTTTCTAAGGCACGCACACACCAACGAAGTCCGCTTTATTGGCATGGCTCTTGCCGCAGGATGTTGGGCTGCGATCACGGTTAATTTCGTCGCAAGTGATGTCTCTACAACAGCGCCCGCAAATTACGCGCTGCTGACCCTCATGACGGCAATTTCTGGAGGGTTTCTTGGATGGAAAACATCTTTTCCAATATCATAAGCGAGCGCGGGGACGTTGTTGCCGGGGTCGTGGCGTTTCTCGTGATTATCGCCGGACTGGTCCTAAAAAAAATGGGGAATCCCCTTTTGGAAAAGACCAGCCCAATTGCTGATCCGCAGATTGCTGCTTTGTCACAAAAAGTCGGCGGCATCGATGCGCGCCTACGATCTGTGGAAACCCATGTTGATCATCTCCCGACCCGCGTCGAGCTGCACCAGATACAGCTTCAGATCGTGGGACTAGATGGCAAGATGGTCAGTTTGGAGAAAACAGGCAATGCATCGGCAGCATCTTTGGCGCGGCTGGAAGATCACCTTTACAATCTTGCGAGGTCCAACAAATGACAGACATCTGGGAAGGGTTTGCCGACAGCTACGACGCTGACGCTCGCCTGACAATCTTGAAGGCGTTAAGCGATGAGTCCGGCAACTCGTTGAACAGCAATCTGCTCAATGAAACACTCAAAAGTTTCGGCTTTCGACGTGGCCGCGAGTTCCTCCTGACCCAGTTAAGTTGGCTGGAGACCCAAGCGGGTGCGGTGCGCTTGCGCCGGATCGGCACGGTGATCGTGGCAGAGTTGACCCAAAAAGGTGCCGACCACCTATGCCGGGATGCCCTGATCGTCGGCATCAAGCCCCCTTCATTACCGAGGTAGTAACATGGCCACTGGACGCGGACGCCTTACCGCCATCGATCTGATGCCACCTGAAGCCGACCACATAATCTCGTGGGCGGCGCAAGCTTTGGCGGCGCGGGTCGAGACCCAGACAGACATCTATGCCGACTTCACGCGTCAGTGCGAAGAGCTGATGGCGCAAAGCAAGGGCGAGCTGGAATTCAACATCCCCGCCTCGTCGTCTTTTCATCGCTATTCGATGCGGCAGGCCAAGCTCACGCGTCACATCGATGATACCCAAGCAATCGTCAAAGCGATCTCGGACAAGTTCGATACCAAGGGATCTGATGATCTGTCCAAGATGCTGGCGGAAACGATCAAAAGCCTTGTGTTCTCGATTGTCGCCAGTGCCGACCAGGACAGCGTGTCAACCAAAGACGTCATGCAACTGGCCTCGGCCTTCCGTCAGGTCCAGCAGGCACAGAATATGTCCGCAGCCGGTCGGCGCGCATCTGACGACGAATTTGATGCCAGCGTCGAGAAGGCTGTCGATACCGCTGCCAAAGAAATCGGCATGACCAAAGAAGTTGCTGATCGGGTGAAATCTGAAATTCTGGGGGTGAAATCGTGATTTTAAGGGCGCTTCAAATGGACGACCGCGCGCAGCTTGAAAACGCCAATCTTGCGGGCAGTTTTTGCCTTGAGCCGCGCCAGCATCGGGATCTGTTTGAATTCATTTACCTGTGCCCTTGTGGTTGCGGCGTTGTCGGACGCCTGCTCATCGGCAAAGGTCACAAGCCCGGTGGGACGCGCCCCAGTTGGCGCTGGAACGGATCGCTGACCGAGCCAACACTCAGCCCGTCTGTGCACCATATAGGCCACTGGCATGGCTGGCTGCGCAATGGCTACTGGGAGAGCATCTGATGTGGCAGCAACGCGGCCCGATGTCCCTCGCTTCAATTATTCTGTCTTCTGGATGCCATGAGGCGCCAGAATACCAAGGCGGTGCGCCGAAGCACCGAAACCTTGGCCGACCGATTGATGATCCACGACCCGACCCTAAGAAAAAGAGCAGATCGCTGCGCGCGATGCTCAAATCGAAAGGAAGAAGGTGATGCTGATCAAACGTGGGCTCAACCTCAATCCTGTTTTTATCGCTTCGACGGAGATAGACGATAGTCGTGCCAGAAATGGCAGTGGGGCAAGTCGCTTGGTCATTTGCATGCACGATGGGGCCGAACACCACATCGAGCACACCGCACAATACTTGGACGGTGACGATATCTATGAAATCGAACGCCGCGTTTCTGAAAGGCTTGATCAATGACCGCGCCTATCTCAAAAGCCGAGTGGGAGCGCCAGCGCGTTGAAGCCACGTCAGGTATGCCAGACGTCATCGGCGAAGTGGGCTTGCCCGCCGTTCTGCTTGGATATCAACAACGTGCCGTTTCACTGCTCGACAGTGTTTCTGCACAAGTTCTGTTTATCGAAAAGTCGCGCCGGATCGGCCTGACTTGGGCTTTGGCTGCTGCGGCTGTCTTGCGGGCTGGCAAGCAGAAGAAAGCTGGCGGCATGGACGTCATATATATCTCGTATTCACGTGAGATGACCCGCGAGTTCATCGACGCCTGTGCCATGTGGGCGAAGGCCTTCTCGATCGCTGCTTTGGCGCAAGAGAGCTTCCTGTTTGACCAAGGCGACGACGAGGGTGACAAGTCCATTCAAGCCTTCCGCATCCGGTTTGCATCCGGCTTTGAAATCATGGCGCTTTCCTCTGCACCGCGCGGCCTGCGCGGCAAGCAAGGTCTCGTCATCATAGACGAAGCCGCATTTGTTGATGATCTGGAACGGTTGATCGAGGCCGCAATGGCCTTCCTGATGTGGGGCGGTCAGGTTGTGGTGTGCTCGACCCATTTTGGCACGGAAAACCCGTTTAACGCGCATATCCAAGACATGCTGGCGGGCCGTAAACCGGGTATGCACATCCGCATCGATCTGGATAATGCGCTCAACGATGGTCTCTTCCAGCGCATCTGTCTGGTTAATGGCACCGAATGGACCGCAGCGGGCGAAGCCGAATGGCGTGACAATCTGATCGACTTCTATGGCTCCAGCGCCGATCAAGAATTGTTCTGCGTTCCATCCATGGGATCCGGCACATGGCTTCCTGCCCCGCTGATCGAGGCGCGCATGACCGCAACCTCGCCGATCCTGCGCCTGGAGCTTCCGGCCGACTACCTGCACCGCCCCGAGCTGGAGCGGCAATCGCTGCTGTCACCCTTCATGGAGACGTTGGAGACAGCCCTTGAAACGCTTGACCTTGAGAAACGCTATGCGGGTGGCTTTGACGTGGCACGGGTCTCCGATCTTTCCGTGATCCCAATTCTTGCGATCGAGCAAAACCTCAAGCGCACCGAAGCGCTCTGCGTCGAGCTGCGCGGTGTGCCTTTTGCCGAGCAAAAGATGATCTGCAAAACCATCATTGATCACATCCGGCACCGGCTTGTCGGCTTCGCTGTTGACGCCACAGGCATCGGTGCCAATCTCGCCGAGGACTTGGGCCGCATGTATGGGCTGCGGGCCTCTGAAGACAGCGCTGGCCTCGTTTGGGAGATCAAGTTCTCGGAGGATTGGTATCGGCTCAATATGCCGCCGCTCAAAGCCGCCTTTGAAGACAACTCAATCGCCATCGTCGCAGATGATGACCACCTGTCAGACATGCGTATCGTCAAAGAAATCAGGGGCATTCCACGCATCCCACCGACCCGCACGTCCGAGACCGGCGCAAAAGCCAAAAAGCGACACGGCGACTATGCCGTCGGTCTGGCATTGGCGTATTTCGCGAGCCGGATGCGCTGGATCGAATATGGATACCGCCCTGTGCCGCGTGCGGTGGACATCGCACCTGGTGAGATGTCGAACTATCCAAAGCATGACGACCGCCATGAGAAAAACCCCTACCGCCAACCATTGGGTGTCCGCATCCGAGGGGGCCTGTGATGGACCAAACCCACCGCCGCCTGACGTCAAGTAACTGCATTATGGAAAGATCATAACATGGGCCGCACACCACAATTACTCGACCGCTGGGGAAAACCCGTCCAGCGCAAGGTTCTGACGCAAGAGGTCGCTGCTGCAACTATTGGCGGCGTCCGCTCTCCGATTTCAGGCACGCCAGCCGATGGTCTTGATCCAGTGCGTTTGGCGCAAATCCTGCGCGCTGCCGATCATGGTGACCCGATCCAATACCTCGAGCTGGCCGAAATCATCGAAGAGCGTGACCCGCATTACGTCGGCGTCTTGGGCACACGCCGCCGCTCTGTCAGCCAGATCGACATCACCGTCGAAGCGGGCAGCGAAGACACGCGAGACGTCGAAATCGCTGACATGATCCGAGACTGGCTCAAGCGCGATGAGCTGGCCGATGAAATATTCGACATGCTCGACGCCATTGGCAAAGGCTACAGCTTCACCGAGATCATCTGGGACAGGTCGATGGGGGATTGGATGCCGCAGCGGTTGGAATGGCGCGACCCGCGCTGGTTCCGCTTTGACCGCAATGATCTGGCGACACCAGTGATGCTGGATGAGAATGGACTAGAGCGTCCACTTGATCCGTTCAAGTTCATCTTTACCCAGATCAAAGCCAAGTCCGGCTTGTCGTTGCGGTCGGGCCTGTCGCGCATCGCAATGTGGGGCTGGATGTTCAAAGCCTACACCCAACGCGATTGGGCCATCTTCACCCAAACCTACGGCCAACCCTTGCGGGTCGGCAAGTTTGGTGCAGGCGCATCCGAGCAGGACAAAGACACCCTGTTTAACGCCGTGGCAAATATCGCAGGTGACTGTGCGGCGATTATCCCCGATACGATGATGATCGACTTTATCGAGGCCAAAAACGTAGGCTCGGCATCTGGATTGTATAAAGAGCGCAGCGATTGGCTGGATATGCAAATATCCAAAGCAGTTCTCGGACAAACGGCCACCACTGACGCAGTGACCGGCGGGCTTGGATCAGGCAAAGAACACCGTCAGGTGCAAGAAGACATCGAGCGCGCCGATGCCAAGGCGCTAAGCGCCATCCTTAACCGTGATCTGATCCGGCCTTGGGTCGACCTTGAATATGGCCCGCAGAAGGTCTATCCACGGATCAAGATCGCCAACGCCGAAGCAGAAGATTTGCAGGCTGCAGCAGAACAGTTGGGGATACTTGTCCCACTTGGTTTGCGTGTCTCCATGCGCGAGGTCAGCACTAAATTCGGTTGGGCAGAACCCAAGGGTGACGACGAGATTCTCACATCTGACGCCGTAAATGCGCTCACGCCGACAAATCCCACCACCAACCCGATCCAGAATGCGCGTGAGAGCGCCGTTAAAACCCCATTTAATACCCGACCTGCAAAGTCACGGACCATCACCGCCCCCCAAGCCGAAGCCCCGTCAGGGCGCGTTTCTGCGGCGGATACCGTTGAGGACATTTTGGCCGACCAGATGATCGAGGCTGGACGCCCCGCACTTCGCGGCATGATGGACCGCATCGAGACCATGCTTGGTGCATCCACCTCCTTTGACGAATTCCGCGAAATGCTCATTGCGGGCTATCCTGACCTTGACGACACAGCACTTGCCGAGACGCTTCAGGTCGCATTGCAGGCCAGCATGTTTGCCGGGATGATTTCGGTCGCCGAGGCCGACGATGCCTGATCTCGTCTCCACGTTTCGCAAACCGTTTAATGCCCAAGTGGCAGCCTACCGCTTGCGCCTGCGCGAGCTGCGCCCGACCTTTGGCGCGGCTGACCCGGCTTACAACCAACATGATCGTGCATTTATGGTCGCCGGTGCCGTCAAAGCCGACCTGCTTGCTGATTTGGCCACCGCCGTCGACAAGGCCGTTATTGATGGCACCGGTTTCGACGCGTTCAAACGCGATTTCAAATCAATCGTGGAAAAACGTGGTTGGCACGGCTGGACCGGCGAAGGCACCAAGCGCGGCGAGGAATGGCGCATGCGCACAATCTACCGCACCAACATGCGCACCTCGTATATGGCAGGTCGCCATGCACAGCTGGTCGATGGAAGTTACAAATATTGGATCTACATCCACAGCGGTGCCGCACACCCCAGATTGAACCACCTTGCATGGGATGGTGTCGCCCTGCCCCCTGATCACCCGTTCTGGGCCGCGCATTTCCCGCCGAACGATTGGGGCTGTGGCTGCACGGTCGAAGGTGCCCGATCCGAGGCCGGTATTGGCCGCATGGGCGGCGATCCGAATGCCAGACTTCCAGATAATTGGGCCTCCATTGATCCGCGCACCGGGCTGCAACCTGGTATCGGCAAGGGTTGGGGTTACTCACCGGACAAGGACCGCAGCGAGTTGATTGCCGTCATGGCCCAAAAAGCTGTTGACTGGAATTACAATTCAGCGCGCGGCTTCATGCGCGAAGTTCCCGATGCGGTGAAAGACGATCTGGCTCAAAGTTACCGCTCGCTGCCGTCTTTGGCCGATAGCCTTGGCCGGATGTTTGCGCGCGTGCGGGCGGGACAAGACAGTAGCACAACATCGCGCCAGACCTTGGGCCTTGTGGCCCAAAACCAAGCCGCGACGATCGAGCAATTGACGGGCACGTCTGTCAAAGGGTTCGACTATGCCATTAAGGGAAATGAGGTCAGACATATTATCGCGAGCCACGGCAATATTAGCGGCGAAGCCCTACGAGGTCAGATAGGGGTCACGGGGCGTGATTTTGCGTTGTTGCCCCGCCTTATCGAATTTGGTCGGTTGGTTGGCGTCGCGCCGACCAAAAGCGGGCGGCCTGGTCTCAAGTATGAACTAACCGAAAATGGCCGCACGATTGTTGGCGTGTTTGAATTGCACAAGCGCCGCAGGCGACTGTCACTGTTGTCTTACTTCATCAAAGGGAAAGCTGGCTGACCCCTCCATTCATCGCCCCAAGCGTCTCCACTCCCGAAGAGCAGCAGGTAGATGCCAGCCAATGAGGTATATATAGCATGTATAAGGTCGAAATCAATGATGACGCGGTCGCCAGCGCATTGGCGCGGCTCTCTACTGACCTCGGCGATCTAAGCAAGCCGATGGAGCGTATTGGTGCCTATCTGGCAAAGACGAGCCGTGACCGGATCGATAGCGGTATCTCCCCTGACGGCACCCCTTTCGCGCCGCGATCCCAGACCACGCTCAACCGCTATGCCAAGGAGAATAAGTCATTCAAGGGCCCGCTGCACCAGTCTGGTGGTATGCGTCAGGGTATTTTCCACCAATATGGCCCCAGTTCGGTCGAAGTCGGCTCCAACGCCATTCAGGCCGCCGTGATGCAATTCGGGGCCGCGCAAGGTGCGTTTGGTGCTTTCATCGGAAAAGACAAACTGGGCCGCGATCATTTCCATTCTATCCCGTGGGGCAACATCCCCGCGCGGCCTTTCTTGGGAATATCGGACGACGATCTGCAGGCGATCCCCGGCATCATTGACGACTGGTTTGCGTCACTGCCCAATAGTGCGGCCCAATAGTTCCGATTGACCTGACACGCCAAGCGCGTCAGTTTGGTATCGCAGCGTCTCGGATAGTCCCCACAGACCGTTGTGCGTAGTTTTAAAGACGCCGTGCCGCGATATTTACGGCATGAAACTTGCACCCCTCCAAACAGCTTTAATGGCCCAGACAATGCTCGTCACAGATGGCGCGGCAAACGCTGCGCCAGAATGGGTCCACCTGCTACCTGCCCCTGCTGACGGCCTTGTGCAAACAGGCGACAGCCGTGGTCCCTATACCCTGTCCCCCTTCGCAGAAATCATCACCAACTCGTTTGCCGATCGTGATGCGCTTGAAATCGACATCAATCACGCAACATTCCTTGCAGCCCCAAATGGCGGTGACGCGCGTGCCGTAGGCTGGATCAGGGAAATGCAAGCGCGCGATGACGGTCTCTGGGGCCGCGTCGAATGGACAGAGGAAGGGGCCAAGCTGGTCACCAGCCGTGCCTATCGCGGCATTTCGCCCGTCGTGATGCACGCTTCCGAGACCGACAAACGTATTTCGAGACTGGCCAATGCCAGCCTTGTCAACCGGCCCAACCTGCGCGGGCTGACCCAACTACATCAACAGGAGACCCTGATGTCTTTCATCCAACGAATGGCCAAGATGCTTGGCCTTGCCGACGACGCAACCGAGGCAGATATCGCCTCTGCGGTTGAGAAGGCACTCAAGTTTGCCGACGGTGCGGGCAAGGCTGAAACCGCTGCTCTACAGTCCAGCATTGCCGAAATCGGCACCGTGCTGGGGATTGCGGACGGTGACGCCGCTGCGGTTCTTGCTGCGGTCAAGCTTTCAGCATCCGCTGAGGCCACACCGAAAGAGGTGGTGGAGCTGCAGTCCGAAATCACTTCTTTGACCACAAAGCTGAACACCCTGACCGAAGGTGGTGCTCGCGATAAAGCGACGGCCTTTGTCGACGCTGAAATCAAACGTGGCCGTGTTGGCCTGAAGCCTGTGCGTGATCGCTACATCACGATGCACATGAAGGACCCCACCGAGGCCGTGGCGCTGATTGAAGCTATGCCTGTGCTGACAGGCACGGGCACAACGATTGCGCCGCCACCAAGCGCCGACGGCGTCATGTCTCTCAATGCTGAACAGTCCGCGGTGGCCGATCAGCTTGGCATGTCACATGACGAATTCGCCGCACAGCTCAAAACACAGGAGGCAGGCCAATGACTGCTCTAATCGCGGGCCGTAACACCCCGGCCAAAGCGGGTGACATGCAAGTTGGCAAACTTGCCGCCGCTGTAACCGTGCACGCAGGTGCCATGTTGGTGCGCAACGCCGCTGGTTTTATCGCCCCTGCCACCACAGCGCTCAACCTGACGGGCGTCGGGCGGGCCGAAGAAACCGTCGACAACGCCACAGGCGTAGCCGGTGACAAAGCCGTCAGCTTTATGGCCGGGCGTTTCCGCTATGCCAATTCGGCGACCACTGACGAGGTCACCATCGCTGATATCGGCAAGGCTTGCTTTGCCGTTGATGACCAAACCGTCGCCAAAACCGATGGCACTGGCACCCGCTCGAAGGCGGGCGTTGTAGACGATGTCGACGATCTGGGCGTCTGGGTCCGGTTCGACGAAGCCATCACCCGTATTGCGTCCTAAGAGGAAACACTGATCATGCTTATCAATTCAACATCTCTCGCCGCCCTGCGCGTTGGTTTCTCCAAGAAATACGACGACGCCTTCAAAGACGTCCCCGCGATGCGCGACAAGGTCTCAGAGACCATGCCGTCATCCTCCAGCGAAAACCTTTATGGCTGGCTTGGCGATTTGCCCGGTGTGCGCGAATGGATTGGCCCACGGGTTATCCACGGCCTGAAAGAACACGACTACCGCGTCCCAAACAAGGACTTCGAGCTGACCGTTTCGGTGCCGCGCAATGCGATTGCCGATGACGAGCTTGGGACTTATGGCAGCCGTTTCAAATCAATGGGCCGCTCGATGGCGCGCCATCCTGAAAAAATGGTCTGGGACAAGCTCAAAGCCGGTTTTGTCGACGAGTGCTACGATGGCCAGCCGTTCTTTGACACGGATCACCCTGTCATTGGTGAAGACGGTGAAATGATCACTGTTGCAAACACGGATGGCGGCACCGGTTCGCCCTGGTTCCTACTTTGCACAAACGAAGACGTCAAACCGCTCATCTACCAAGAGCGTCAAGCAGCCAAATTCACCGCCTTGGACAAAGACACCGACGAAAACGTCTTCATGAACAAGACATTCATCTACGGCTCCGAAAGCCGCGCCGGGGTCGGTTATGGTTTCTGGCAGATGGCGTGGGGCTCCAAACAGCCGATGAACGCGGCAAACTACGCCATTGCCCGCGCCGCTTTGTCCAGCATGAAAGGCGACCATGGGCGTCCATTGGCCCTGACGCCGAACTTGCTGGTTGTCGGCCCGTCGCAAGAGAGCGCTGCGCGCAAGCTGCTCAACTCTGAAAATGCCGCAGGCGGGGAAACCAACGAATGGAAAGGCACAGCCGAGCTGCTGATCGTTTCTTGGCTGGCCTAACACCCATCAGTTAATTGAGCGGTCCGGAGAGACCCGGACCGCTTTAGTCAACTGATCCCAAAATTGGAGAAATCTCATGACCGCTCGTGAAAAACTGGACGCCCGCGCTACCGAATTGAAGCTCGATGGCACAGGCTTGAGCAACACAAAGCTTGCCAAACTGATCAAAGACACAGAGGCCGCGAACGCAAGCCCTGCGGATCAATCTACCGGCAATCAACCAGTCGCCGAGACTATCTCGGGTGCAGCACTCAAATCTGACGCGCAAGCCGCAGCCGACACGCAAGCCGCAGCCGACGCGCAAGCCGCAGCCGACGCGCAAGCCGCAGCCAGCGAAGAAGGCCCGACAATCACTGTCGTTGGACCCAAAAAGGGTCGTTGGCGCATCGGTCGGCAATTTACCCTTGAGCCCACGGTCATCGCGGTCAGTGATCTGACTGAAGACCAGATTGCCGCACTCGAGCGCGATCCACTTCTCATCATCAACGCCGCTGCATCTCGCTAATTTAAGCCCGTTTAAAAGGGCTTCAAACCAAAGGTCTGCCACCCGTGCCCTATGCAACTCTCGATCAGCTCAAAAGCCGTTTTGGCGATGATCTCCTTATCCGGGTGACGGATCGGGCGACACCGCCAACTGGGCAAATTGACGCCAGCATCGTGAGCCAAGCTTTGGCGGACACCGACGCTGTGATCGACGGTTATCTCGAGGCGCGCTACGCATTGCCCGTCGCATCGGTGCCGGTTCAATTGGTCGATCTCGCTTTGTCGATCGCGATCTACAAACTGCACGTCTACTCCGCCGAAGACAAAATCACCCAAGACTATCAAGACGCGCTGCGCGCTCTGCGCGAGATTGCCAAAGGTGGGATCACTCTGACGATTGCAGGTAAACCTGCCGCCAACAATGGGGCCAGCGGCGTGCGCATCACCGACCGCAAGCGACCCTTCACAAATGACAATCTCAAAGGCTTCATCGGATGATTGCCGACATCATCACGCGCCTGAAATCTAACGCGCCCGTCTTTAGCGGTCGGGTCGAGGGTGCGGGCAGTTTTGCGGCAATGATGCAGTCCAAGCGCCTGCCGCATGTCACGCCTGCCGCACATATCGTGCCTGTCGGCCTTCAGGGCGGCAAAGCAGAAGCCGCAGCCGGTGCATTTACCCAAGACACCGTTGAGACCTTTGGTGTGATCTTTACCGTCCGCTCCAGCGATCCGGTTGGTCGCGACAAATTAGAGCCCATCGACGCCATCAAAGCAGAAGTCATCGCAGCGCTGTCAGGCTGGGCCCCATCGACAGAGGTTGGCGTGTTTCAGCTTGTCAGCGGCAGCCTACGCAACATCACCGATGGCGCGCTGGTCTATCAGCTCGACTTTCGCATCTCCGACCAATTGAGGATCATGTCATGACCAAAAAACCTGATGCCCTACCCCAGTCTGGTGGCAGTTATCTCCGCCAAAAGAACGGTGATCTGAAAAAGGTGGAAACGCCCGCCGAGCCACGGCCCTTGGACAAGACATCCGAGACCGTTCACCCCGTTAAACCCGAGCCGAAGGAGGCCTAGATGACCAAATACTGGCGCAAAAAAACCGTCCTCGTAAAGCTCGAGACCGCATATGGCGTGGACCCGACGCCCACAGGCGCGGCCAATGCTGTTCTGACAACGGATTTCAAGATCATGCCGATGGAAGGCAACGATGTCAGCCGCAACCTCGAACAGCCCTATTTGGGTGCCCAAGGCACCTTGCCGGTCGAGTTGCATACCAAAGTCACTTTCAATGTCGAGCTGGAGCCATCCGGCACCGCTGGCACTGCCCCTGCGTGGGGTCCTCTGTTGCGAGCCTGCGCTGTCGCAGAGACAGTTACTGCGCTCACATCAGTGACCTACAATCCAGTATCGGACAACCACGAGAGTGTGACATTGTGGTTTGGGCTGGATGGCACGAAATTTGTGTCGACAGGTATGCGCGGCGACTGCAGCTTGGATTTCACGGCGCAGGGTATCCCCTACCTGCGCTTCACGTTCACAGGTCTGTTTACACAACCAACCGAAGAAGCCGTGCCAACGCCAACGCTGGCGGCCTACAAAAAGCCGCAGGTCGTGACACAGGCAAACACCACCTTCAGCCTCGGTGGCCTGTCACTCGTTTTGCGCAAGTTGATGTTGGCTCTCGGCAACGATGTGCAGCCCAGCTTTCTGGTGGGCGAGGAACTGGTCGACATCACTGACAAGGCCGAGATGGTCGATTTCACTGTGAAGGCGGTGCCGCTGACCACCTTTGATCCTTATGCCGCAGCACTTTCTGACGATGATCTGGCTCTTATTCTTGTGCACGGGAAAGCAGCCGGGCGCATCGCAACGCTGGCTATGCCCAAGATCGAAATTCAACGCCCGCAAGGTTTGGAAGACGTGCAGGGCAAAGTCGAGTGGCCGCTCAAGGCACAGCCGTTGCCAACGGCAGGCAATGACCAGTGGACACTCACGCTCACGTAATACCCCCGGCGATCTGTAGTGGGCTGCCAACGGGCAGCGGCAGAACCGAAGGGGCGGACTGACGGTCCCAGCGGTCAACATAGCCAAAGGGGGGACAGGTCGTCCCCCCAGTCAGCCAACATTTCAAACAAGGAAACACCCATGTTCAAAGTCATCAAGGACCGCAAATTCACCCACACTGTCGACGTTATGGTGCCGGTAGACGGCGGCTATGAGCTGCAAAGCTTCGGATGCCAGTTCCGCGTGGTCCCTGCCGATCAGGCCGAAGAGCACAACGTCGCCACGCGCGAGGGCACTGCCGGTCTGCTGAAATTGGCGATTGTCGGGTTCAGCGATGATCTGGTCGATGAAAATGAAAAGCCAATCCCATTCAATGACGCGATGCGCGATGCACTGATTAACGACCATCCGATCCGCCAAGGTCTGATCACGGCCTATCTCGAGGCAATCACCAAGGCCCGCTCGGGAAACTAAAATGGGTCGGGTCTGCATGGTATCACGGCAGGCTCGACCACTCGCAAACAGAGACCGACCTCAAAGATGATTTTGACCTGTGGGGAATCGATACCGACCTACTCCCCAACGACACCGATGATGACGGTGTCTGGTCTGACAACGTTGAAGCTGCACTGGCCTTTCTTGCGATCCAGACGCAGTGGCGATGGCGATCCGGCGGCATGGGGCCCGCGCAGATTACGGGGCTGGATTACGCAGGTGCCCGCGCGGGGCTCGAGGTCGCAGGATTTACCGTCACGCCCGCGCTCTGGGCGGACATTATGATGATCGAGGCGGGTGCCTTGATTGCCAAAAACGAGGACGCTTAAATTGACTATGACGCTAAGCATCACAATCGACGCGGACGGCAATGCCGCCATTGCGACCGTCGATAAGCTTGGCGGAGCCGTCAAAAAGACGGGTGCAGCCACTGAACAGATGGGGGCAAAAAGCCGTAAAGCCGCCGCCGAAACCCAAGGCCTTGGCACCAAATCCGGCGGCGCACAGGCCAAGGTCGTCGCATTGTCGGCCGCACAGACCCGCAACGCCGCGACAGCAAAAGCAATGGGATCGGCCAACCGCGTCGCAGCTGGCAATATGGGCAACCTTGTGGCCCAGTTTAACGACGTAGGTGTGATGATGGCAGCGGGCCAGAACCCGCTTACGTTGGCGCTACAGCAAGGCACCCAGATCAGCCAGGTCATCGGCCCGATGGGAGCCGCCGGAGCGGTTAAGGCGCTCGGCGGCGCGTTTATGGGCATGTTGAACCCGATCAGCCTCATGACCATTGGCGTTATCGGCGGCGGTGCGGCTTTGGTACAATGGGGGGCGTCTGCCTTTGGCGCAGGGGAAAAGGCCCAAACATTTGATGATATTATTGATGATCTCACGGCATCTGTCGGCGACTATCGGAGCCTTGCCGATCTAGCCGCATCATCGACATCCGATCTGTCTGACCGTTTTGGGACAGCAGCATCGTCGGTAAAGGGTGTTGCAGGGTTCTTAGAAGAGTTTGCACGGATCGAAGCCATCCAAGAGATGGATGCAGCAGTAGATAGTTTAACTGAGCGTTTTGGCGGGCTGTCCCGCACGAGATTAGTGGCCACGCGCGGCGGCATGATCAGTGAAATGGACCGAACCTTTTTTGAGCTACGTGACACACTCGACCTAACGGATCAGCAAGCCTCGGCGGTTATACAGCGGCTTGAGGCGTTGGCCGATGCCCGCACGATGTCCGAAAAAGTGACGGCTGCTAACGATTTGAATGCAGCTTTTTTGCGGGTTTTTGGATCCGTTGACCAAATTCCAGTTCCGCTACTCAACGTAGCCAAAGAAGCGGGCCTGATTGCGCTGCAAGCTGGCGAGATCACGGGGGCTGTCAAGGACACCAACTCAGCGCTCGCCAGCCAGTATGCCCTCTATGGCAACATCCGCGGTGAAAGTGATGCCCAGCTCGGCTCCGCGCAGGCATTGCTTGATAAGATGAATGCCCAAAACGAGCTACAAGCCGCAATCAAGGTATTCGGTGAAGGCAGCGTCGAGGTGGCAAACCTGCGCGCCAAAGCAGAGCGCGATGTCTTGGAAGAAAAACTGTCCACACTGGATGTTTCCGAGGCGATGAAAAATGAACTACGCCTCGCATTGAGCATTAGCCAACAGATCGGAACGACCGACGTTGGTGCAGGCATCCGTGCGGCGGCTGCGGACGCTGCAGACCTTGCGCGTAACATCCGATTGGCCGCATCACTGGGCGGTGAAGACGATGCCATGTCTGTTCCGGTATTACCCAGTGCTGATACCGCGCAGCAAAACAATCGGGCTATCGCAAATTTAAGAAGGCTGACAACCCCCAAAAAAACCAAACAGTCACCTGCCGCTCGCACAACCGAGCGCGAGCGAGACGCGGTCATGGACCTGATCTCTGGGTATGAGGACGAGCTTGCAATTCTGCGCGAGCTGGACCCGATCCAGAAAGAAATGTTGCGCAACCGTGAGACATTATCAAGCGCATCCGCCGCAGAGAAAAAGCAAATCGAGGCCTTGATCGGCGCACGCAATGCTGAAACCCAAGCGCTCGAAGAACAGCAAGAAAAATGGGACGCGACCAAAGATGTCGCCGTTGGATTTTTTGATGATCTGCGGCAGAGCAGCGGCGGCTTGATGGGCGCATTGGACGGCGTGGCAGGCAAGCTGGAAGATATTGTTTATCAAGCGATACTGCTGGGTGAAGGGCCGCTTGCCCAAATGCTTGGCACGGCGGGTGGCGGTGGCATTATCGGCACGATCTTGGGCGGTATTTTCCCCGGAGCGGCCCCTGCCGCCAACCTCAACACCATTCCCGCAAAAGCAGATGGCGGCAAGATCTACGGACCGGGCTCGGGCACATCCGATGACGTGCTGATGTGGGGCTCAAACGGCGAGTTCATGATGACCGCCAAAGCGACAAAAACTTATCAGCCTGTTCTTGAAATGATGAATGCGGGCGCGTTTCCGTCCTTTGCGGCGGGCGGTCAGATCGGACCCACCGGCTCCAGTGGTGGCTTTGCAATGCCTGCCATCAATTTTTCAATCGAGAACCGTGGTTCGACCCCGGTGAAGGGCAACGTGACCGAAGAAAGTGACGGGCGCGGTGGCCGCAAGATGAAACTTATCCTTGCCGATGAAGTCGGCGCCGCACTTTCTACGCCTGGTGGTGGGGCTCAAAAGCAGCTGAAGGGCTATGGCCTGCGGAAACGGACGGCCAGCCGATGACAGTCCCGACATGGCCCGCATCCCTGCGCAAACCAACCCGCAACGACTACCAGTCCCAACGTCAGGACGGGCGGCTTAAAAAACGCAATGGCGGCGCACCGGGGTATCGGCGCAGGTTTTCCAGCACGGCGAAAGGCGTGTCATTGATGGTGAATATGTCGCGCGCTGACAAGGCCGTATTTGATGATTTTTATGACAGCGTAACCGCGAGCGGCGCGCTCCCTTTTTACATGCCAGACCCGCTCACTGACGGGTGGCCCTTGTTGAGCAGCGATGGTCAGCCCATGCTTGACGGCGACGACAGCCCCATCCTTCTGGCGGGCCAATGGCTGTGTTTGTTTGGAGACGAGCCGCCGATTGAAACCTTGGTTGGCAATCGTTTTGATATTTCCTTTTCCGTTTGGGTCATGCCATGAGCCGGGTCCTGATCAATGCCCGCACGGCCCATGACGCGGCGACAACCGATGCCGTTGAGGTTGCACTGTTCACCATCGATCACCCATCGCTCGACGCCCCCGTTCGCCTGTCCACCGACCCGACAGAGCGGCTGTCCGATGCGCCTTTGATGTATGGGACGCGGTCCAACTGGTTCGGTGCGGATCCCGCCCTTGAGCCATTCCTGTTTGTTCTGGCCTCAACCGACCTGCCCTCTGACCTTGAAGACGTGCCTGCTGCAGCCACCATTGTGCTGTCCAATGTCGACAACCGGATCGCGGAAACGCTGCGCAGCTTTACCAACCGACCCACGATCAGCATGGCCGTTGTGATGGCTGACAGCCCCAATGACATCGAGGTCGAGTTTCGCGGCATGATGATGATCGGCAGCAGTGGCAATGCGGGCGAGGTCACCATCGAGATGTCGCGGGCCCCTGTCGAAGAAGAAACCGTGCCGATGGACCGATTTACAAAGCAGCGCTTTCCGGGGATTTACCGATGAGGTGGGCCAATGATTTCACCGGCATCCCTTACGCCGATCTTGGCCGCGACCGCACCGGGTGTGACTGCTGGGGGCTGGCCCGTCTGGTCTACAAAGAACAGCTTGGCATTGATCTGCCGTCCTATGCAGAGGCCTATACCGGAGCCGCTGAAGGGGCCGAAGTTGCGGCCTTGCTGAACCACCACAAGGCCCCGCATTGGCCCAAAATTACGGACGGCATTTTGCCGTTTGATCTTTTGCTGTTTCGCCACGGCCGTCACGACAGCCATATCGGGATCGCCATTGACGCACGGACCATGCTGCACATGGCATCAGACGATCACGCCAAAGTCGAATTGTTCAATGCCCCTCGCTGGGTAAACCGCTTTGTCGGTGCATTTCGCCATGCGCCGGCTACGATCAACGGGGCTTTAAAATGACCTTTAAAACCATCCCCGTCATGGCCGCCCACCTGCTTGACCCCGGTCAGGCACGCCTCAACTTTAGCGTAGATGCTGGCACCACCGTCGCTGATATCGTGGCACGTTGCGTTCCTGTGGTAGGTATCCCATTCGAGCGCGTGCGTGTGACTTTGGTGTCCGACAAGGGGTCTGCGAATGTGCCTTTGGCGCAATGGCACCGCGTCCGGCCAATGCCCGGCGTGCAGGTTGTTGTGCGCACTATCCCCGGTCAAGATACGCTCCGCTCTGTTCTGCTGGCCGTGGTCTCGGTGGCGGCGCTTTATCTGACGCCTGCTGTCGCCGGATTTTTGCATGTCACCAGTCAGTTCGGCACTGCTCTGGTCACAGCCGGTCTGACAATTGTAGGCACCTTGCTGGTCAACGCGCTGATCCCCGTTCAAACCACCGATAGTGAAAAAAAGCGCAACGTCTTTGCGATTTCAGGGTGGCAAAACGAGATGCGCCCCGGCGCGCCTGTGCCCTATCCGATGGGCGCGCACCGTTACGCGCCGCCCTATGCGGCCAGTTCATGGACCGAGGTTGTAGGCGACCAACAATATATCCGTGCCCTGTTTACCTGTGGCTACGGCCCTTTGCGCATCAGCGATCTGCGCATCGGTGAAACCTCGATCGATGATTATGACAATATCGATATTGAAATCCGCGAAGGGCGAGACGGCGACGCGCCTGTGTCGCTCTACCCCAAGCAAATTTTGGAGGAAGGTGCTGGCGTTGATCTACTGCGCCCTTTGCCCCGCGACGACGCAGGCGAAATCATCCCGAATGCCGCTGCAATCGACACGCCTGTCGTGCGCTTCTCCGCCAGTGATACGGCGCAGAGTTCTGTGATACTGGGCTTTCCCGGCGGCTTGTTTCGTATCGACAGCGGAGGTGACCTGCGCACACAGGCTGTTTCGATTAAAATTGAAGAGCGGCTGAACGGGACTGGCACTTGGTCAACTGTCACAACATTGGACATTGCCGCCAAGAAGCGCGAATCCATCCTGCGTCAGCACACTTGGACCCATTCAAGCCGTGGCCGGTGGCAAATCAGGGTGACGCGCATGACGCCCGAGGCCACCGATAGCCAAGTGTCTGACAGGACGACATTGCAAGCGATCCAGTCGATCCGCCCGGAGTATCCGGTCAACATCGACAAGCCGATTTCGCTGATCGCCGTGCGGGTCCGCGCCACTTACCAGCTCAACGGCACACTCGATAATTTTAACGTCATGATTGAGCGCGAAGGGCCACAACACCAGGGCGGCAACGTCTGGGCCGACGGCTACAGCAGCAACCCCGCGACCCACTATTTGCTGGCGCTCACATCACCTCTTAGCCCCTATCCCGTCCTAGAGACTGAAATCGACATGGCACAGATTGCCGACTGGTATGACTGGTGCGCCCTCAAAGGTTTGAAATATGACCACGTGCACGACCAACCCGAAAGCCTTGCCGAAATGCTCGCCGCGATCTGTGCGGCCGGTCGTGCCACGCCGCGCCATGACGGGATCAAATGGGGTGTGGTGATTGACCGCCCGCAGTCGCTTGTGATCGACCATATCAATCCGCGCAACGCCTCTGATTTCCAATGGGACCGGACTTACTTTGACGCGCCAGACGGGTTTCGCGTGCCGTTCCTTGACGCCACCAACAACTACCAACCCGCCGAGCGCATCATCCCATGGCCCGGCCATGTAGGCGATATCAACCTGACCGAAGAACTGTCCTTGCCCGGCAAGACAGACCCTGATGAAATCTGGATCGAGACACGGCGGCGGATGCATGAGTTGACCTTGCGGCCCGACACCTTCAGCGCCATTCAGGATGGTGCCTCCCGCGTGGTCACGCGCGGTGATCTGGTGATGACCAGTTCGGACGTTTTGACAAGCCTGAATGCCGCCGCGCGGGTGAAATCCACACAGGGCACTTTGGTCGAAATCGATGCGGCTTTGGTCATCGGCCCTGCATACGGGATCCGGTTCCGCGTCTACGCAAATGACAACGATCAAATCGGCACATCCGTGGTCCGTGCAATCGCTGTCTCTGCGGCTGAAACCCGCGCCTTGCGTCTGCTGGGCGCAGGCCCGATGCCCGCTGTGGGCGAGGCCATCCACATCGGGCCGATGGCGACCGAAAGCCTTGCGATGCGGGTGCGCGGTATCGAAGCTGCCGAGGATTTTGGCAGCCGTCTTATCATGGTTGCGGATGCCCCGGACATCGACGCACTGACCGACGCCGAAACCCCTCCTGCATGGGACGGGCGTGTCGGTGCCGAGATCAATCAGTCGGTCCTGACACCGGCTGTGCCCCGCTTTACCCTGATCACCAGTGGCCAGCTGGGCACCGGCAATGCGGGTGGACTGCAAATTCTGGTGGCACCGGGTAACGGGTCGACAGCAATCGTGACCAGCTTCGAGATCGATCATAAACTTGCAAGTGCGGGGTCTTGGACAACGGCGACCGTTGCTGCAGCCACGGGCGCTACATCCATCGACCTTTACGAGGCCGGTGATGCCATCATGTTGCGCGCGCGCGATTGCCTCGGGCACTGCCAGCACTTTTACATCCGCGATTCCGCTGGTCATCGGTGAGGCTGATCCTGCACTGCCCGGTCCATTAGATAGCGCTGCAATAGCCGCCCTTGGCAGCATGGGACGTGCGGTCATCGGCATTGGTATTCCGGCGGATCAAAGCATCGATAAAGTTCAAATATACCGCGCAGCTTCCGGGGCTGTGTTGGACAAGAACGCCGATGCAATCCGCGCACCAATAAGCGTCTCGCCAAATACCACACTCACGTTCATCGACGGCGATGCCACACGCAACAACGCCATTTCGGGTGGCGGTTTTGGCACGGCAGACAATTGGACCGAAGGCGCTGGTTGGACAATTGCCGGTGGCGAGGCAACCCACACACCGGGCAGCACGGGGACACTCTCCAAAGATATTAGCTTAACCGCAGGCGCAACCTACCGCATCGCGTTCATAGTCTCGGGCCGCACGGCGGGATCCGTCAAACCAAAATTGACCGGCGGAACGACCGTGTCAGGATCTGCAATTGCCACCAATGGCCTAGCCCTTCTTACCCTCACGGCGGTCACCGGAAATACATCTTTCACCCTCGATGCAAACGCCAATTTCGATGGTGCGATTGATGACGTTGTTGTCTTCCGCCAGACCACATCCTGCGCGGCGGCCGGCGTTTGGGATTATTGGGTTGAACCCCAAAATTCTCTTGGGGTCACAGGCGCAATTTCTGGCCCGTTCACTGCAACCATATTCTAGGAAAAGCACATGCCACACAGCAATGGTGACCGAACCTCCGATCTGACGTCTGTCAGCCTCATCGATGACCTTTTGGGAAACCGCGAAGGCACGACCGTTCGCATCACGGCGGAGGCTCTAATCACTCTGATTTCAGCGCGCTTGGGGCCTGCAAAAAAATTGCGGTCCACCTTGCTTTCTGACCTCAATTGGAACGACGGAGCCGTTGGCTCTGTTTTTGGTGACACACCCGAACGCAACGGAGTCTATCTGAAGTCTGGCGATCAGGGCAGCGGCAGTTGGACATGGATCGGCGACCTGCCAGTTAGTTCGGCGACTATCGCTATGCTGGCTGAAAAGGCCGACGTAACATCACTGGGGGCGGAATCTGATTTGCGCGCCGCAGGGGATGCCAATAACGCCACCCTGATTGCCTCGCTGGCCAGTGGCGACATCCGCATCATCGGCGCGTTTGATGCCTCTTCTGGCGGGTTTCCTACGGGGGCTACTGCGGGCAATATTTTCCGCGTGTCTGCGGCTGGGATGGTTGACGGCGTGGCCTTCGCCAAGAACGACACGTTGACCGCGCTTGCATCGCCTCCGTCGTCCACGACATACGCGGGGAACTGGCTCATTGGCGAAAACAGCGACGTGTTGATTTCAGCTGATGTCCAGCCGTTTCAGTCTCTCGCCGAGCTTATTGCAACAAGCTTCATTTCCGTCGGCCAGCGCGCCCAGATCGCGGGTCGTGGCGAGTATGTGATCGCCGCCGCAGGCAGCTATGCCGTCGACGGCATCAATGTGATTGATCTGGTCGGGATCAGCGGCCAAGCCGTCAGCACCTCTCTCAACTTTGATAGCGTGGCCGACCTTTATGCCGACACCCGCCCGATTGCTTTTTTGCGGTCCATTTTCGGCAGCGCAGGCAAGAAGACCGTGCGCGCGGGTGACGTGTCCTTTACCCTCGACCTTGCACAGATTGCCGCAGCGGTCATCACGACAGCAGGCGGTGTGAATTACGAGCCATATGGGCAAGCGCTGCTCGAGCATTTCAATTATGCGTTCATCGGTGATGGCACAGCCGCGCTGGACGCTTTTCTTGCCGCTGGTCACACCGAAATTTTTCTCGACGGTCGTGTGTTGGGTGTATCAACTATTTCGTTGTCAGGCCCCATTGTGATCAACGGGCCCGGTCGCGTTGAATCTACCGACCACGCTTTCACGGTCAGCAACGGTGCATTCATTAAAGCTCGCCGTGTCGAGTTCGTCGCTGACGGTGACTCATTCCACGTTAAATCCGGCGCAACTTGGTCCACGGATTGTGCGGATAGCGAAAGCAAGCCAACGGGAATTGCGATCAGCTATGAGGACAGCTCAACCAACACGCTGACAAAGTTTCTTTGGAAAGATGGCAGCCATTCAGGTGCGCAGAATGGGTTCACTTTTCGTGACGCTATTATTGGTGACATCCGCGTTGACGGTGTAACCATTGAGAACAACACTGCACCCTCTGGCGTAAGTGGCGGCCAGAATATCCAAGGTGCGCTTTTGGCTGGAACCGTCACGAGCTTAGAGTCCTTCATCGTCACAGGGTGTCATATTCAAGACATCACTTCGCCCTATGGCAGCGCAGACACAAATCACGAGTGTCAGGGTATCTCGCTGTTGCCCCAAACACTCACGGGCCGCGCATACATTGAGATCACGGACAACCGCATCATCAATGTGAAAAATATTGGCCGTGAGGATGCAGAGGGTATATATTGTAAGACACCGGATGCCTTTATCGACGGCAATAAATTGTCTGACTCGGGCGGCAAGCAAGGCTCTATCAACGTCAAAAAGACCGCGCTCAATGCAGTTGTGGCTAACAATCTGGTCCACGTTGATGCAAATCAGACAGAGCAAATTGCGGGCATCTACAGTGAGTCACGCATGATCGTGATTGACAGTAACGTCACACGCAACACGACGGGGTTTGCCATCTCGACCCTCCCATCGACAGAAGACACCAACACTGCCGTAATTGCGACCAACAACATCGCCCTGAACACCAGAGCCCGTGTCGGTATTTTGTCGCGCAATAACCAGCGGACGTCTTTGCACAAGGGCAATATCTGCCATGGTGTATCTGGCGAATTTGACGGAGCGCCCAACGGGTTCACCACAACATATCGTCGGGATTATAGCCCAGCGGCCCTACTCATTGACCCCGATGGCGTTGACTATATGGACAACTACGGCATGTTGATTGCGGGTCAAACAGGGGTAGACAACTTTGTGACATCGAACGTCATGTTGCCCGGCGACAAGGACAATGACGTGTGTTTTGGCATTTCAAACGGGCAAACGCGCGCGCTAATCTCCGATGGGTTGGGCACGCTTGCAGCTATCGGGGTCTGGATATTTGGCGGAGACCCAACCACCACACCACCCTTGCCCGCAGCGATTTCCACTGACCTGATCAACTGCAACTTTCCGAACGTCGAATTTGCAGTCAAAAATGACGGTGACACAAAACTGGACATTCTGGATCAAGGCGCGACGGGCGGCGGAACGCGCATCAAGCGGAATTTGCAGCTTAATGGTCGCACTATCCTGTTCAACGATAATGGTACCCAGTTCATAAAATTTGCCTTGCAGCTTCCAGAGGGCAACATTCCAGCCGACCCCGGTTCCATCATCATCCAAGTTGACGGTGTCGGAGCACCGGCCATCTGGTTCAAAGCTACCGGCACAGGAGTGACAGGCTTCCAGCAAGTGACCACGGTCTAAGTTTGGGTGCCCATCAGCGACGGCAATGGCCTCTGCATGTCGTGGGCCCTATGATTTTTACTAGCCAATAGCCACACCTCTTCAATCGGGCATTTAAGAGTAATTAAAAGGCTGGCACCGCGAAGGGACGCAAGGAGCTGATCATTTCGTCCGGGTGATCAGGAGCGCCGAGCGACCCGCAGCCGTTAATCCAATGGCTGCCGCGCGCGCGTGGGAATGGTCGATCGGGGAATTAAACCCTTAGCGTGTGCTAAATGCTTTCACTGAAATCAGAACTATGCGAGAACATTTGCAATCAGGAGGCGGCACAATGGGCGCTAATTCAAAGATCGAATGGACGACACACACCTTTAATCCATGGTGGGGGTGCACAAAGGTCTCTGAGGCATGTCATCACTGCTACGCGGAAAGCTGGGCTAAGCGAGTTGGGCAAGACGTTTGGGGACCCAAACCTGCTCGACGCTTGTTAAGTGACAACCATTGGAAGCAGCCAATTAAGTGGAACAAAGACGCTGAAACTGCGCAAGTTCGTCCACGCGTTTTTTGCGCTTCGATGGGCGATGTTTTTGAGGACCGAGACGAGCTCATTCCTATTCGCAGCCGATTATTTGACTTAATAGAATCTACTCCAAACCTTGATTGGCTACTTCTTACAAAGCGCCCGCAAAACGTATTGAGAATGGCGAGATGGCAGGATGTTTGGCCTGAAAACGTTTGGCTTGGGACAACTGTTGAATTGCAAAAAAGGGCTGATGAGCTGTTGCCGTTTTTGGCAGAAATTCCAGCAAAAGTCCGTTTTATTTCAGCTGAACCATTACTTGGTCCGCTAGAAATTTCGCCATGGTTAGGTTCAACAATTGATTGGGTCATCACAGGTGGCGAGAGTGGGTCAAAGGCCCGCCCCGCGGCACCGGATTGGTTTAGATCATTGCACGCACAATGCATGGAGAATGAAGTAGCCTTCCACTTTAAACAGTGGGGCGACTGGGGGCCAGGTGATGGAATTAACCTACCGGCTCAAAAGAAGGCCCGTAGCTCAGTGGCTGACGATGGAACTAAAATGCTGCGAGTTGGAAAGAAAATTGCTGGCCGAGTACTGGACGGAAAAGAGTGGAATCAATTACCGATCGCGAGAACGAATTAGAAAAGCCCGATACGCTTTTTACCGAAGGTGAGATGGGTCATAAACCCAAATCAGCGAACTTCGAGTTCGACGGTGGAAGGATTCCAGAGAGAGGCCTTAGCAAAGCTCCTGACCAAACCAACTCCAAGAGTCGTTTAATTGCGGACTACATCTCCAAGTTTCAGTTGGTGACAAAAGGCGGTCTTTATATCGACGGGTTCTCCGCACCGCAGAGCCGCAGTCATGAGGACGCATGGACGGCACGTCGAGTTCTCGAAATTGATCCGCCGAGACTGAGAACCTTTTGGCTTTGCGACATCGACCCTGATGGAATTACTCAACTCAAGGAACTTAAAAAGCAGCACCACAGGAATCCCCAATCGAGGCGTGTTTTTGTACACGAGGGCGACTTCAACATCACTGTTAAACAAATATTAAAAAGCCCCCGATTTACCCGTAAAGCCGCCATTTTTGCCCTGCTCGACCAGCGAAACACGGAATGTCACTGGGCAACGGTTCAAGCCCTAGCCGCGCGCGAAGGTCGAACGAAGATCGAATTACTGTATTTTTTGGGAACCTCTTGGCTGCATCGATCCTTGACGCAATCCACTCGCCCAGAACGACTTTTGGAGATTGACAGATGGTGGGGCGGCCCCAATTGGCGGTCACTAATTGAATTGACGCAAATTGCGACAGCGAAGGTAATGGCGGATCGATTTGGAACAGAATTGGGCTATTCCTTTGTAAATGTGTACCCGATCCAGCAACGAGTTGAAGAAAAGAAGGTCGCATTTTATCTTATCCACGCGAGCGATCACCCTGACGCCCCCAAGCTGATGAGCAGATCATATCGTCAAATCATGGGCGATATTCCCGGAACCCCCGGCGATACACAAACCTCAATGAAATTCTAAAAACACTTTGCTGCAGATATCTTTGTCATTCACTGCAGAAATCCTTGTCGCGCTACAGCGGAACTCTCTGTCACACTACAGTCGCGCTACATTCACTGCAGAAATCCTTGTCGCGCCACAATCCTTTGAAAATTTGGAGTGCGCAAGTCGCTGATTTCGCATAATAATAAAAGTAAATGTAAGAAACATTTACATTTCCTCTTGCACAAACCGCCGTGGCCCCCAATATCTGTAATGTGAAAAGCATTCACATGAACACATAACCCCAAGGAGCCAACAATGAACACCGCCTCATCCCCGTCCACACCCCTGATGTCTTTAACAGATAATCGGTCCGGCTATTTCGCCCGTGCGGAACGCTGGCTCGACGAGCGTGGCAAAGGCGCTTGGATCGCCGCTATGGTTCTGGGGTTCATCTTCTTTTGGCCAGTTGGCCTCGCCCTTCTCGCCTATATGATCTGGAGCAAACGCATGTTTAACAAAAATTGTAACACCCGCACCCGCCGTGGCCGCGTCCACATGACCGCCTCTTCCGGCAACTCGGCTTTTGATGCCTACAAGGCCGAAACCCTGCGCCGGCTCGAAGACGAGCAAACCAATTTTGAGGCCTTCCTCACGCGCCTTCGGGACGCAAAAGACAAGGCAGAGTTTGACCAGTTCATGGACGACCGCGCAACCACAGCCGACGCGCCGAAATCCCAAGACGACGACGCAGCCCCTGAACCTGCGTAAACCTTTCCTCCCAAGGCGGCCCCAGACACATATGGGGCCGCCGCATTGCACCCTCATCGAAAGCATATATCATGTCCACCCAGCACCTTGGCCTGCCAGACCCTGTGACAAAACCAGACTTCTACGACGGAATCCTGTTCAAACGCGCCGCGGCATGGGTCATTGATGTGGTGCTTATCGTCTTGCTGGGCCTGCTTGTGCTGCCCTTCACCGCTTTCACGGCCCTATTCTTTTTTCCGGTTCTGATGCTGGTTGTCGGCTTTATTTACCGGTGGTTCACACTTTCGGGTAACTCTGCGACATGGGGGATGCGGATGATGGGGATCGAATTGCGTGATGCCGACGGGCTCCGGCTGCAATCTGGCACCGCTCTGGCGCATACTTTTGGCTATACCGTAAGCGTGGCCATGGCGCCGCTGCAATTGATTTCGATCCTGATGATGATCTTCTCTGCGCGCAAGCAGGGCTTGACCGACCACCTTCTGGGCACCGCCGCCCTGAACCGCTCTCATACCTGAATCCGGCCTGAAAAAGGAAACGATTGCCTTTCATGTCCGGTGGGTTAAGTTTTCTTATAACGATCAGGACAGTTGAATGCGCCACACCCTTCCTATCGCTCCGCAGTTTTATGTAACCGCGCCGCAGCCCTGCCCTTATCTTGATGGCAGGATGGAACGAAAGCTATTCACGGCCCTGCAAGGCGAATCTGCCGCAAAACTGAATGATTCCCTGTCCAAACAAGGGTTCAGACGGTCGCAAAACGTGCTTTACCGGCCCTCGTGTGCCAATTGCTCGGCCTGCCTGTCCGCGCGCATCAAAGTCGCGGATTTCACCCCGACCCGCAGCCAGCGGCGGGTGTCCAAAAAGAACGAAACACTGCGTAGGCGCGCCACCTCGCCTTGGGCAACAGAAGAACAATACGACCTGTTTCGCACCTATCTAGACGGGCGGCACGCCACGGGCGGCATGGCGGACATGGATATGTTCGAATTTGCCGCCATGGTCGAAGAAACACCAATCCGGACCCGGCTGATCGAATACCGCACCATCGCGCCGCAAAACCGGCTGACAGCCGTGTGCCTGACAGATGTGCTCGATGACGGGCTCTCGATGGTCTATTCTTTCTTTGATCCCGACAAGGACAAAGACAGCCTTGGCACCCACATCATCCTCGACCATATCGATATCGCACTGGGGCTGGGCCTGCCCTATGTCTACTTGGGCTACTGGGTGCCGGGCAGCGCAAAAATGGACTATAAAGCCAAGTTCAAAGGGGTCGAGGTTTACCAGAACCGGACTTGGGCACCGATTGGTGCGCCCGACGACTACCACGCCGCATTGCACCCGCTGTCCACCGATCCCATCGCCGAACAGGTCGCCAAAATATCCCTGCCCGACGGAACCCCCGCCAACAGCCAATAAAAAAGGGCCGCTTAACCGCAGCCCTTTTCATGTGCACGCGAGGTTAGCGCGCCGCTTAATTCAGCAGATTTGGCAAGATCGTCACAAATCCGGGCACCAGCGCCAGCAACAACAAACCCGCCACCTGAATACCGATGAACGGCAAGACACCACGGTAAATCTGGCCTGTGGTAATCTCTTTGGGGGCAACCCCGCGCAGATAAAACAGGGCAAAGCCAAAGGGCGGCGTCAGGAACGAGGTCTGCAAGTTCACCGCAATCATGATCGTCACCCACTTGGGATCAAACGTGCCGCCATAAATCACCGGACCCACAATCGGGATCACGATGTAAATGATCTCAAGGAAATCGAGCACAAATCCCAAGACAAACAACACCAGCATGACCAGCAGGAACACCGTCCATTCATTGTCGAACGAGCGCAGGAATTGCTGGATGTATTCCTCGCCACCAAATGAGATCAGCACAAGGTTCAACAATTGCGACCCGATCAGAATGGCAAACACCATCGACGTGACCTTGGCGGTTTCTCGGACCACCGGCGACAACACGCCGCCCAAAAACAAGGTCCAGCACGACCACAACAAACCGAACATCGCATACAAGAAACACCCAAAGGCGATCAGGAACGCGATCCGGTTCTCCATCAAGACCACATCTTGGCCCATGCGCAGATCAAAGTTGACGCCAATCAACAACATCACCCCGATCGACACAGCGGTCCATACCACCACTTTACCCGACCGGTTCTGCTCCTTCAGCTTGCGGTAAGTCGCCAGCAAAATGGCACCACCCGCCCCCAAGGCCGCCGCAGGCGTCGGGTTTGTCACACCGCCCATGATCGAGCCCAGCACCGCGATGATCAAGACCAGCGGCGGAAAGACCACGCGCAAAATCTCGTTGCGCGACAACATCCCGATGGCCGGCCGGGCCCCGTATCCCACAATAATCAACGGGATCAGAATCAACACCATCGTCGTGCCCGGCGTCGTGGCCGCGCTGACAAACAAGGCATCAACCGCCATCATCAACAAGACACCCATGATCCCCACAATCAGCGGCCTGCGGTCAGCGCTTGGGGCAACACCGCGTGCCAAGGCAAACATCATGCCCAGCAACAATGCCAAAAGCGACAGGCCCGTGCCCAGCTTTGGCGCATCGGCGATTTTCTCAAGCACCAGTGCGGCCTGCTCTTCGGCGCTCAATGAACGCCCCTGCACAACACCGCCGGCATCATTGATCGCCTGCTGCTCGGCTACGGCTTGGTCCCACTTCTCCTGACCGTGCAATTCTTGCATGGATACCGCACATTGCTCGCTCACGCGGGTGCGCAATGACGCGCTTTCTCCGGTATCTGTAAAGCTGTCGACAATCACCGACTGGCTGCCCACAACACCGACCTGACCCAGGCCAATGAACAATACCAGCAAAGCAACAGGAACGCCCAGCATCCAAAACAAGCCTTCGCGAACCCGGATAACCTCACCACTGCCCGCCGTGCCCATATGCACAGGCGGCGCCTTGGACGGGTTAAACAGCGCGTAAACAAAAGCATAACCGGCATACAGAAACGCCAGCAAAATCCCCGGCAACAATGCGGCCTGGAACAACGTGCCAACCGATACAACCGCAGGCTCACCCAAAAACGTCAAAGCATCCGAACAGCCCGCAAGCTTCGCCCGGTCCTCTTGGGCGGCAGAATACAAATCCCCCGCCAACGTGCCCAACAACACAATCACAATCGACGGCGGAATGATCTGGCCCAATGTGCCCGAGGCCGCAATCACGCCGGTGGACAACTCGGGACTATAGCCGTTTTTCAACATCGTCGGCAGCGCGAGCAACCCCATGGTCACAACAGTCGCGCCCACAATCCCTGTGGAGGCGGCCAAAAACGCGCCCACAATCACAATCGAAACGGCCAAACCACCGGGCAACGGGCCAAACACCTTGGCCATCGTCGTCAGCAACTCGTCGGCAATCTTGGACCGCTCCAACACAATGCCCATCATGACAAACATCAACACCGCAAGCAGCGTCTCAATCGACTGTCCGGCCAACACGCGCTCGTTCATCCGGTTCACAAGGAACCCGATATTGCGGTCCATCGCCTTTTCCCAGCCTTGCGGGAACAAGGCCTCGGCGACGCGGGGCAAATCAGGGTTTCTGAACACCGATATCACATCGGGCTTGATGCCGTCGGCTATCAGGGCGGCATAGGCCGCCGAGTCTGTGTCCACCGCCATGTGGATCAACAACCCGTTGCTGTCCAAGGCCGCAATCACCGCAAATGTGATGACCGCCGATCCGGAGATCGCAAACGCCACAGGAAAGCCCGACAAAATCCCCGCAAATAGTGTGAGGAACACAATGATCAGGCCGATTTCGACGCCATCTAGTCCGAAAAGCATATAATTATCCGCCCTGTCTTAGTGAATTTGTGCTGCAAGCTCGGCGGTCTCGTCGCCCAACTTGTCTTTGTCTAAGAAACGGCCTTCGCTCATGGGGCCTTCTTTCAACTCCAGATAGGAGCGATAGAAAAACGCAACGGCCTGCAAAATCACCAGCAATGTAAAGGCGACCAGCAAGACCTTGAACAGGAAATACCCGTTAAACCCGTTTGGCGAAAACCCGATCGTCTCCACGTTCCAGCGCAGCGCGCGCGCCTTGGGCAGCAACTGGTCGAGATCCTTGAACGTGTCGGAGGCTGATAATTTGGGCGTCACCAGCGTGCGCCACATAAAGAACCAGCCGTAAAAATAAGTCACCAGCGCCGCGGGGACCATAAAGACCATGCTGCCGAACATGTCGATGATGCGCTTGGTGCGGTAGCTGACGACCGAATACACCAGATCAACGCGGACGTGGCCGCCCTGCACAAAGGTGTAAGTCACCGCAAGCGTGACGATGATCGCATTGAAAAGCTTCAACTCCTCGGCCCACCAACTGACGTCCTTGGCAAAGGTCATGCCAAATCCCAATGAAATCTCCGAGACGGCGAAAACGCGCTGCAAAAAGATAATCAAAATCTGTTGAAGGACCATCAACAGCCCGAACCATGCCGCTGCGCGGCCGATCGCATTGGCCATCGCCTCAAGGCCGCGCACAACCGACCACATGATCAGATTGTTCAACAAGCCCGCAACTGTGACCACAAGGAACACAAACAATAACGCAAAAAACAGCTCCCACGAGGCGCCGAAGTAAATAAACCGGATCAGGGAGGCCGCGGCCTCAGGGTCTTCGATCCTGCCGCTCAACTGCACATGTGGCACCCACGCCAACCATGTGCCGGGGTTCAAAAATGCATATACCAGATTGTAAGGGGCTTCGATCAGATGTGCGAAAAACCATCCAAACGCATTGCCGCCCCATGCTTCGACCAGTCCCATACGGCCATCCCCCCAAGATGTGGTTTACCTTATCAAACAGCAAGGCCTCGAAAAATCAAGGCCTTGCTTTTCTTTTAGGATCAACCGGTTACGGCTGATACCTCATGTCGCTTTAGCCGTTCACGCGTTCGCGCTGACGCTGGTACTCGCCATCGGAAATGCTGGTCCACGCATATGTCGACTTGATAGATGCTTCCTGGCTTGCGCGGATACGCGCAAACAATTCGTCATCCATGAACGAGTCGAGCGCCTCTGTGGACGCCTTACCAAACGCATCCCAAACATCATCAGGGAATTGCATGATCTTGGTGCCCTGCGAACGCAGACGCTCAAGTGCGGCACCGTTGTTTGCGTTGGACTGCGCAAGGCTCCAGTGGTGTGTGGCCATTGCAGCGGTCTCGATGATCTGCTGCTGTGGGCCGGTCAACTCGTCCCAAACGTCGCGGTTCATCGCAGCAGTCAGTGCAGAGCCCGGCTCGTGGAAACCAGATGTATAGTAGAACTGGGTAATTTCCTGGAATCCAAGACGCTCGTCTGCGAACGGACCAATCCACTCGGCACCGTCAATCGCACCAGAGGCCAACGCCTGATAGATTTCGCCGCCCGGCACGTTCTGCACAGATGCGCCTGTGCGGCCCAGCGCAAGACCACCAAGACCCGGCATCCGGAATTTCAGACCCTGAAGGTCAGCCGCAGAATTGATTTCTTTGTTGAACCAACCACCCGGCTGCAGACCAGTGTTACCCGCAATGAAGGATTTCAGACCAAAGATCTGACCCAGCTCGTCGTGCAACTCTTTGCCGCCACCATGCTGATACCAGCTGATCATCTCGCCGCCTGTCGCGCCAAATGGCACCGCCGTAAAGAAGTAATAACCCGGGTGCTGACCACCAAAGTAGTAGTCGGCAGAGTGATACATATCCGCCTGGCCCGACGACACCGCGTCAAACACTTCAAACGCACCAACCAACTGGCCAGCGGATTTTTTCTCGATAGTGACTTCACCATCCATCATGGTGTTCACCATGTCGATAAACTTGACTGCCGCGTCATCAAACACTGCAAAGCCGTCTGGCACCGAAGTGACCAAGGTCAATGTGCGTTTACCCTGCGCGTAGGCCGGCGCTGCAAGGCCAGTTGCCGCAGCAGCGGTCCCACCTAGAGCTGAATTTTTTAGAAAAGAACGACGATCCATTTAGTTTCTCCCGTTGGTTTTTTACTCGCGTGCCCAGCCATGCCAAACACCCAAGACGATCAGTTCGCGTGGCCAGAGACTAGCGACACAATGCGCCGTCGGAAAGTCATTCTGCGCCATTTATTGCGTCATTTTGTCGTTTTTTCTTACCAATTTGGCGACCTGTCATGCGCTAACAGGCGAAAATTTCGATTTTGTCTCATTTTTGAGCATATTAAAAACCCGAATCTTTATGCACCCGTCCGTTGACCAATCGCTCAAATGACCTATGTGTTTAGGGCTTTCACACTCTCGCAAGGATGCCCCCCATGACCAAACCCTATACCCCCCCCAAAGTCTGGACATGGGACGCCGAAAATGGTGGTGAATGGGCCAAGCTGAACCGCCCCATCGCCGGGCCAACCCATGACAAACCCCTGCCCGTGGGCAAGCACCCGCTGCAACTCTATTCGCTCGCCACGCCCAACGGGGTGAAAGTGACCGTGATGCTCGAGGAACTGCTCGCCGCAGGGCACGCCGCCGACTATGACGCGTGGATCATCAAAATTCAGGACGGCGACCAATTCGGCTCCGGCTTTGTCGACATTAACCCGAATTCCAAAATCCCTGCCCTGCGCGACCACGACACCGGCGCGCGGGTTTTCGAGAGCGGCGCGATCCTGATGTATCTGGCGGAAAAATTCGGCGCCTTCCTGCCCGCCTCTGGCACCGCGCGCACCGAAACCCTGAACTGGCTGTTCTGGCTGCAAGGCTCCGCGCCCTACCTTGGCGGCGGCTTTGGCCACTTCTTTGCCTATGCACCCGAAAAGCTCGAATATCCGATCAACCGCTTTGCGATGGAAACCAAGCGCCAGCTTGACGTGCTTGACCGCCACCTCGCCGACCACGAATACCTCGCAGGCGACACCTACACCATCGCTGACATCGCCACCGCCCCTTGGTATGGCCGCGCCGTGCAAGACAAAGGCTACCCCGACGCCGGTGAATTCCTGCAAGTGCAAGGCTATTCCCATGTCATCCGCTGGATGAACACGGTCTCGTCTCGGCCCGCTTACCAGCGCGGCATGATCGTGAATAAATCATGGGACGACGACCAACTGCCCGAACGGCACGCCGCCGCAGACATCGATGCGGTTCTGGCAAAAGCGCCCTCTGACACAAAATAAATACGATCCCCCCTGCTGTAAAACCGGCAGGGGCGTCCGTCTCCACCACAGGCTCCAGAAAGAAAGTTGCGAAAAATCATCATTTTGCGACATTTTCTCCACCGCGCCTGTTGACCCTCTCCCGACCATTACCTAAAGTCTGCTCACACGAAGGAGCCCACGATGAACACTGTCGTCAATCTCGTCCGAAACACGCGCATGGGCCGGTAACGGTATCGCCATCAGGTTCCCATGCGCCCCCGACAGCCTCGGGGGCTTTTTTATGTGTAAAAATTGAATGTCGTAAGAAGGACGCAAAACTATGTCAAAATCCATGTCGGGCGCAAAAATGGTCGTGCAAGCTTTGATTGATCAAGGCGTGGACGTCGTGTTTGGCTACCCCGGTGGTGCCGTCCTGCCGATCTACGACGAAATCTTCCAGCAAAACCACATCCAGCATATCCTTGTGCGCCACGAACAAGCCGCGGTTCATGCCGCCGAAGGCTATGCGCGCTCGACCGGCAAACCCGGCGTGGCGCTTGTCACCTCGGGGCCCGGTGCAACCAATGCGGTGACCGGCCTGACCGACGCGTTGATGGACAGCATCCCGATCATCGTGCTGACGGGCCAAGTGCCCTCCTTTATGATCGGCTCGGACGCGTTCCAAGAGGCCGACACCGTGGGCATCACGCGGCCCTGCACCAAACACAACTGGCTGGTCAAAGAAACCGACGATCTGGCGCGGGTGCTGCACGAGGCGTTCCATGTGGCGACCTCGGGGCGTCCAGGCCCTGTGCTGATCGACATCCCCAAGGACGTGCAATTCGCCACCGGCAAATACACCGAGAAAAAGACGCGCACGTCACATTACCAACCACAGGTCAAAGGCGATATCGACGCAATCACCGCACTTGTGGCCCTGATGGAAAAAGCCAAGCGGCCTGTGTTTTATACCGGCGGCGGCGTGATCAACTCCGGGGTGGCCGCCAGCCAGTTGCTGCGTGAACTGGTGGCGGCGACCAATTTCCCGATCACCTCGACCCTGATGGGGCTTGGCGCCTACCCCGCCTCGGGTAAAAACTGGCTCGGGATGCTGGGGATGCACGGGCTTTACGAGGCCAATATGGCGATGCACGACTGCGATCTGATGATCTGCGTCGGCGCGCGCTTTGACGACCGGATCACCGGCGTGGTGGAAAAATTCAGCCCGAATTCCAAAAAGGCGCATATCGATATCGACGCCTCCTCGGTGAACAAGATCGTGCATGTCGATATCCCGATCATCGGCGATGTGGGCCATGTGCTGGAAGACCTGCTCAAGGTCTGGAAATCGCGCGGGCGCAAAACCCACGCCGAAGGTCTGTCCAAATGGTGGGACCAGATCAACGCGTGGCGCAGTATCGATTGCCTCAAGTTCACCCAGCAAGGCAACATCATCAAACCGCAATACGCGTTGCAACGGCTCGAAGAACTGACCAAAGGCCACGACCGCTATATCACGACCGAAGTGGGCCAGCACCAGATGTGGGCCGCGCAATACCTGAATTTTGAGGATCCAAACCGCTGGATGACCTCCGGAGGCTTGGGCACAATGGGCTACGGCTTTCCGGCGTCGGTCGGCGTGCAGATGGCACACCGCGACGCGCTGGTCATCAACGTGGCAGGCGAAGCATCATGGCTGATGAACATGCAAGAGATGGGCACGGTCACGCAATATAAACTGCCGGTCAAACAGTTCATCCTCAACAATGAACGTCTTGGCATGGTGCGCCAGTGGCAACAATTGCTGCACGGCGAACGCTACTCATCGTCGTGGTCCGAGGCCCTGCCCGATTTTGTGAAACTGGCCGAGGCTTTCGGCGCCAAAGGTATTCGTTGCGACGACCCGAAAAACCTTGATGACGCGATCATGGAAATGATCAATCACGACGGGCCGGTTATTTTCGACTGTCTGGTGGAAAAACACGAAAACTGCTTCCCGATGATCCCGTCAGGCAAACCGCATAACGAAATGCTCTTGGGCGACGCCTCGACGGTTGGCGCAATTCAGGGCGCGGGGGGCGCTTTGGTCTAGCGCCAAATCGTCATACGCAAATCATACGCGTGTCATGCGCACATCATACGGCTATAAAAGGGACGAAACCATGTCTCCACTCAAGATCAAAAAAGGCGCCACCAGCCACTCCGCATATAACCTGCGGTCAGGGCATAGCGACGTCATTGAACGGCATACCCTTGCCATCCTTGTTGAGAACGAACCGGGCGTTTTGGCCCGTGTTATCGGGCTTTTCGCAGGGCGCGGCTATAATATCGAAAGCCTGACAGTCGCCGAAACCGACCACGAGGGCAAACGCTCGCGCATCACGATCGTGACCACCGGCACGCCGCAGGTGATCGAACAGATCAAGGCGCAACTGGGCCGCATCGTGCCGGTCTACGACGTGCACGACCTCACCGTCGAGGGCCCCTCGGTTGAGCGCGAACTGGCGCTTTTCAAAGTGGCCGGAAAAGGCGACGCGCGCATCGAAGCCGTGCGTCTGGCGGATATTTTTCGCGCCAATGTGGTCGATAGCACGTTGGAATCGTTTGTTTTCGAGGTCACAGGCACCTCAGAGAAAATCGATGCCTTTGCCGAACTGATGCGCCCTTTGGGGCTGGCCGAAGTGGTGCGCACCGGCGTCGCCGCCCTGTCTCGCGGCACCTTGTAAATCTCGCGCGCGCGCCCCGCAATCGTCTAACCTGCGGGGCGCGCGCATCACCACTAACCGTCCGAGGCCGGCAACATCCCCGCCTGCACGCCAACGGCAATCTCGTCTGCATCCAGCAGACCGTCGCCGTTGGTGTCCATCAAGGTAAAGTCGTCCATCGACATGGTCGGCATCGCGGCTTGCACCTCGGGGTAGCTATACATCCCGTCCTCGTCGACATCGATCATTGTGCTCTGGGCAAGCGCAGGCAGGGCCAGCGCCACAATTGGCAGCGTCATCAAGAGTTTACGCAGTTTCATATCATCGTCTCCTTCGAACTTATTCAAGGCATGATCGCCCTGCCCCGCCACATGACCCCGAACCCGAACCGCAATCTACGGCCCCCCCCATGCGCGCAAAAAAACGGCACGGACTTGCCCGTTTTCACCCCACCCGTCAGCCGATCTAGGCCGCTCGCGCCGGTCTCCTGTTTTGGGCGGTTTTTCACCACATGACGCCGGTTTTCCGCCCAGCGCCGATGTCGCAACGGTCAAATCCGCTGTCGCGGCCAAACAATCCTGACGCGCCGCATTCAGTATAAGATCGGGGAACACCACAAAGGAAAACGCCCATGGCCCGCACCGATCTTTCCGTTGTCCGCAAACCGATTGAACAAGCCCAAGGCTTGCCCAACGCGCATTACATCGACGCCGATGTATTCGAGGAAGAAAAGCACGCGGTGCTGTTTTCATCTTGGGCAGGGCTAGCCGTGGCCGCTGATGTGCCTCAGATCGGCGACGCGAAACCTATTGAATTTCTCGGGATTCCCCTGCTTTTGGTGCGCGACCGCGACAACGCCGTGCGGGTGTTCCAGAACTCCTGCAGGCATCGTGGCATGATCCTTGTCTCCGAGCCCAAGAAGATCGAAGGCGCCATTCGCTGCCCCTACCATTCCTGGTGCTACTCAACGGCGGGCAAGCTGGTCAGCACACCGCATGTGGGCGGCGCGGGTCTCAACACCCACCCTGCGATCAACAAAGACGAGCTGGGCCTGACCGAAGTGCGCAGCCATATCTATTTTGACACCGTGTTCATCAACGTGGACGGCAAGGCCGATCCCTTTGACGTCGTGCACGCCGACCTGATGGACCGCTGGCGTGAATTTGACCAACCGCTGCACCATGGCGGCCCCGAGAGCCACTTTGATCTCGAGGTGCAAACCAATTGGAAACTTGCGGTCGAGAACTACTGCGAAAGTTACCACCTGCCGTGGGTTCACCCCGGGCTGAACAGCTATTCGCGGCTCGAAGACCATTATCACATTCAGGCGCAGGGCAAATACTCAGGTCAGGGCACGCTTGTTTATCAACAACTTAAAGGCCCTGATGAAGCGGTTTTCCCCGACTTTCAGGCCCTTGACGCAAAATGGAACACAGGCGCGGAATATATCGCTATCTATCCCAACGTGCTGCTGGGCGCGCAGCGCGACCACTGTTTTGCGATCATCCTACAACCCGACACCCAAGGTCGCACAACCGAACATATCCACCTCTATTATGCGCAGCCCAAAACATCCGAAGATATGCGCACGCGCAATGCCCATCTGTGGAAAACCGTGTTTGAAGAAGATATCTTTGTGGTGGAAGGGATGCAAAAGGGCCGGCAGTCGCCCCTGTTTGACGGCGGCCGTTTTAGCCCCGCCATGGACGGGCCGACCCATAATTTCCACGACTGGGTTGCCGGCAAGGTGCAGGATCACCGCGCCCGACAGGACACATGACAGACCTGAACGACGCGATACTTGCCGCCCATGCCCGCGATGACGGGCGTGCCCTTGTGACGCTTTACGCCCAAGCCGCCGACCAGAGCCGCGACGTCGACACCGCCTGTTTCTTTCTGACTTGCGCGTATATTTACGCGCTCGAGCTTGGCGTGCCGGATGCGGCTGCACTTTACGCGCGACTGGACGCCCACGGGCGCGTCTGACCCCTTGCCCCTGCCCCGCGTCCAAGGCAATGTGTGGTTTGGCTCTAAGGACAAAACCATGGCAGCGCGCAAAATCATCATCGACACCGACCCCGGCCAAGACGACGCAGTGGCGATCCTTTTGGCGCTGGCATCACCAGAAGATGTCACTGTTCTGGGGATCACGGCGGTGGCGGGCAACGTGCCGCTGCCCCTGACCGAAATGAACGCGCGCATCGTGTGCGAGCTGGCGGGCAAGCCTGAGACGCGTGTGTTTGCGGGCTGTGATGCGCCGCTGGTGCGCAAACTGGTCACGGCGGAACATGTGCACGGCAAGACCGGTTTGGACGGGCCGCAAATGGATGCCCCCACCATGGCGTTGCAGGCCCAACACGGCGTTGATTTTATCATCGACACGCTGCGCAGCCACGCGGCAGGCACGGTCACGTTATGCCCGCTGGGACCACTGACCAATATCGCCACGGCGTTTACCAAGGCCCCTGATATCATTGAAAAGGTGCAGGAAATCGTGCTGATGGGCGGGGCGTATTTTCAGGTTGGCAATATCACCCCTGCGGCAGAGTTTAATATCTACGTCGATCCCGAGGCCGCAAAAATCGTCTTTGACACGGGCGTCCCGTTGGTCGTAATGCCGCTGGATGTGACGCATCAGGCGTTGACCACGCAGCCCCGCGTCGATGCATTTCGCGCGATGGGCACCAAAGTGGGCGATATGGTGGCCGCTTGGACCAACTTTTTCGAGAGGTTCGACAAGGAAAAATACGGCTCCGAGGGTGCACCATTGCACGACCCTTGCGTGATTGCCTATCTGATCCAGCCCGACCTGTTCACGGGCCGCCACGTCAATGTAGAGATCGAAACTGTCTCGGAGCTGACCCTTGGCATGACCGTGGCCGATTGGTGGCGGGTGACCGACCGCGCGCCCAATGCGATGTTCATGGGCGGGCTGAATGCAGACGGGTTCTTTGCCCTGCTCGCAGACAGGTTGGCACGGCTATGACGACCGCCATTAACCTTGCAGGCCCCGATGAGGCGGCGCTTCTGTTGCCCTTGATGCAGCGGTATCATGCAGAGCGCGGCTTGACCTATGACGACGCCCACCGTGCGGCTGCGGCCACGCCATTGCTGGAGGGATCGCCCTTGGGCGCGGTCTGGTTGATCGGGCCACAGCGGGCACCTTTGGGTTATGTGCTGGTCACGTTCGGCTGGTCGGTGGAATTGGGCGGCATGATCGGCTGGGTCGAGGAGATGTTCATTCGCCCGTCCGTGCGCAGTCGCGGCATCGGCACCGAGGTGCTGCACGCGGTTGCGGTGTCACTGGGGCAGGTCGATATCCGTGCCTTGCATGTGCGGGTGGGTGATGATGCGCGTCTGGTCAAATTTTGTGCCAAAGTCGGGTTCAGTCAGACCGCCGACCTGCGGGTGATGACCGATTTACTGCCTTAGTGGGCCGATTGATCAATATGATGCCGATCGCGACCAGAACCAGAGCGCCGATCAGGTTCGGGCCGACCTCTTCACCAAGCAATAGCCAGCCCAGCCCGACGCTTAGGACAGGGGATAGAAAGCTGAATGAGGCAACGCCACTGGCCGGATAGATTGACAAAAGCCACAGCCAGAAGATGAAACCCGCGCTGACCACAATCACAATCTGGAACGCCAGCCCCCACAGGTGGATCGGGGCCAGATCACGGATCAGGTCGCCAAAGAGCGGGGCCAGCAGCAGCAAGATCGGGGCGGAGACACCGACTTGCCACATCAATTGCATCTCGGGGCGCAATTTGCGCAGCGGTGATGCCTTTGCCAAAAGTGCGGTGATGGCCCAGCCGATCGCAGCCCCCAGTGCCGCCAAATCGCCCCAGATATTGGGCGTGCCACTGTCGCGCACCAAAATCGCCCAAGCCACACCGGCAAGTGCAAACCCTAGCCCCAAAGCCTTGCGCGCAGATATCTTGTCGCCTTCGACAAACAGATGCGCCAAAATCGCCAGCCACAGCGGCATGGAATAGAAGATGACCCCTGACCGGCCCACCGTGGTCAGATCAAGTGCGACGAACAGAAACAGGAATTCAAAGGCAAAAACTGTGCCGATGATGAAACCGAACAGGACCGTTTCACGGCTGAATTGCAGTGGTAAACCGCGCCAGCGCATCCATGCGTAGATGCAGACCACCGCCCCCAAAGAGCGAAGCCCCGCAAAGAACACCGGCTGAATGCCACCATTGGTCACTTTGATCACGACTTGGTTAAAAGCCAGCAATAGCGCAAAGCCGGTCAGGGCCACCGCGCCAAACGTATCTATGCTTTGTTTTTGAACCATGCCTGCATTTGTTGCGATGCGTCGGCGTGTGTCAAGGCAGCATCCAGGTCCCGTCTGGCCAGAATGCGTGGAAGGCAAAGGCGAACATCACGTCATGGGCCACATCGCGGCCTTCGCTGTCGCGCACCCGCACATTGCCCACCTCGCGCCCTTCGCCAATGGTGTCGCTATCCAGCGCCGAGGCTTGGCCTGCGGCCCAGGTCAGTGTGATGCCTTCTTGGGTGACGGTGCCTTCTGCGGCCAGTCGGGTCAGCGGCCAAGCACGGTCGCCCACCCGCACCACACGCGCCAAGGCGGGAATATCAAAGGGCGGCAATTCGCCAGAATAAAGGAACGGACGGAACAGGCTGTCGTATTGCACGTAAGGATTAGCGCCGTAGTTGCGGTTGAATGCGGGCGTATCCATAACCAGACCGTCGGGATTGCGGGTCTTGAATGTATCCCAGCTTTCCATCCAGCTTGGCAGGGTTTGCAGCGTGGTGCCCGTCAGTTCACCCACGATGGCCTCGCCTATCGCTTGCTGCCACCAGCTTTCTGTTTCGCGGTCATACATGACCATATCAGAGTTGCGCAGCTTGCCCGAGACCCCGAAAGAGAGCGTTCCGACAGCCGTGCGCCTGTCGAATGTGATGCCGGAATTGCACAGCGGGCAAAAAGTGACAGCCACAGGGATGCCGCCCACTGTATCATTCACGATCTCATGCCAAGTCAGGTAGCGGATCGGATAGGCGCGCGGTACTTCGCCCTCCATTTCAAGGGTGATCACCGGCTCACGCCCTGTCAGACCCGCCTCGTCTACAACCGCATGAAAACCCGGATCGGTCAGCGCGGGAATGCCGTCTTTGGGCGGACCACCCGAGAGTATCTCGACCCAGCTTTCGACAGTTGTGGTTTCAAAGTCGGTGTTGGGCCATTCAAAGGCCCAGAATTCGGGGTTCGCGAGCGATTGACTGGCGCTCACGCACAAGGCCGCAACAAGGGGGATAAGGCGCATGTCGGTCTCCTATCAGGTCAACAGGAGTGTGACGCGTCAAAATGGCGCAGCCTAGCCCCCTCGCGCAGTTGTGAGAGGGCTAAGGATTTTGTTACTCGGTAACGCGCACGGCTTGCATCATATCGGGGATGCCGACAACCGAACCGTTGCCGCCAGTGCCAAGCTTGATTTGATCAACGATATCCATGCCTTCGGTGACCTTACCAACGACAGTGTATTGCCCGTTCAGGAACGCGCCTTCATCAAACATGATGAAAAACTGCGAATTTGCCGAATTCGGGCTTTGGCTGCGGGCCATGCCCACAACGCCGCGCTCGAACGGCAGATCGGAGAACTCGGCGGCGATGTCAGGCAGCTCGGAACCGCCCATGCCAGCCTGCGACGTGTCGTCGCCTTTGCCATACTGCACGTCGCCGGTTTGCGCCATGAAGCCTTTGATCACGCGGTGAAACACCACGCCATCATAGTCGCCCGCTTGCGCGATTGCGGTGATTTGCGCCACATGCAAGGGCGCTGTGTCCTCGAACAGATCGATCTTGATCGTGCCATTCGCTTCGCCCGCGATATCGATTTCAAGGCCAACCGCAAACGCAGGGCCCGCCACAAGTGCAAGAATACCAGCCAGCTTATACATCTGCGGCCACCTTCACGCTGATCATACGGTCAGGGTTTGCAGGTGGCTCGCCTTTGGCAATCGCGTCAACGTGGTCCATGCCTGACATGACGTTGCCATAAACGGTGTATTGGCCGTTCAGAAAGTCGTTGTCGCCAAAGTTGATGAAAAACTGCGAGTTTGCAGAATTCGGGCTGGCAGAGCGTGCAGCGCCCAAAGAGCCGCGCGCATGCGGGATTTTGGAAAACTCTGCAGGTAGGTCGTCCATGTCGGAGCCGCCGGTGCCTGCGCGGCCCGGATTGTAGTCTTTTTCCATGTTGGCGTGCTGCACATCGCCGGTTTGCGCCATGAAGCCGTCGATCACCCGGTGGAACGCCACGTTGTCATAGGCACCTGCGCGCGCCAGCTCTTTCATGCGCGCGCAATGGGCGGGGGCCACATCGGGCAGCAGTTGGATAACCACGTCACCCCCTGTCAGGGTCATGATGATTGTGTTTTCGGGATCTTTGATATCGGCCATTGGGGCGCTCCTTTGCGGTATAACTTTGAGGGGGTACATATGGCGCAGATGCGGCTTTGCCAAGGCTCGCGGTTGACCTGCCGCGATATCTGCCGCAATGACAGGATAAATACCCCAAACCCGGAGGCTGAAATGGCTTGGAAGACGCTTGACGACATGGACCTGAACGGCAAGCGCGTGCTTGTGCGTGTGGATATCAACGTGCCGATGGAAAATGGTGTGGTCACGGACGTGACCCGTATTTCGCGGATTGCCGACACGGTTTACGATATTCAGGATGCGGGCGGCAAGGTGATCTTGATGGCGCATTTTGGTCGTCCCAAAGGCAAGGTCGTCGAGGCCATGTCGCTGATCCACATAGCCCCCGCGGTGGCAGATGAACTGGGCGTGCCGATTACATTTGCCGACAGCGATTACCGTGATGCAGTCAAGGAAATGCAGAACGACGAGGTTTTACTGTTGGAAAATCTGCGGTTTAACCCCGGCGAAGAGGCCAATGATCCGGCCTTTGCCAAACGCTTGGCGTCGCTGTGCGATATCTATGTGAATGACGCGTTTTCCGCCTCGCACCGGGCCCACGCCAGCACAACGGCGATTGCCACGCTGCGCCCGTCATGTGCGGGCCGCTTGATGGAGGAAGAGCTTGGCGCACTGGAAGCCGCCCTCGGCAACCCAAAGCGCCCTGTCGTGGCCGTGGTCGGGGGGGCGAAAGTGTCGACCAAGCTAGACCTGCTGGGCAATCTGGTGGGCAAGGTTGACCATCTGGTGATTGGTGGCGGCATGGCAAATACGTTTCTGGCAGCCCAAGGCATCAATGTAGGCAAATCGCTGTGCGAGCATGATCTGGGGGATACCGCGCGCGAAATTCTGGCCAAGGCACAAGCTGCGGGTTGTGAAATTATTTTGCCGCGCGACATCGTTGTGGCCCGCACGTTCAAGGCGGGCGCCGAGAGCGAAACGCTTGCCCCCGATGCCTGCCCTGCGGATGCGATGATCCTTGATGCGGGCCCTGCAACTGTTGCCTATATCGAGGAGATATTGGGACGCGCAAAGACCCTTGTGTGGAACGGGCCGCTGGGAGCGTTTGAAATTGCGCCTTTTGATGCGGCAACAAATGCTGCCGCACAAGCTGCCGCTGCCCTGACCAAAGCGGGCAAATTGATCTCGGTGGCGGGGGGCGGTGATACAGTTGCGGCATTGAACCAAGCAGGCGTGGCCGCCGATTTTACCTATATCTCGACCGCAGGTGGCGCGTTTCTGGAATGGATGGAGGGCAAAGACTTGCCCGGTGTTGCCGCACTCTCGAACTGATTGCGCTAACGGTAGCGTAACCATAATTGTGCCCAAGCACTCTGGCTCCTATGACAAGTTAACCCACCGTCACAGGAGCCAGACACATGGTCAATCAAGCGCAGTTCGAGCAAGTCCAATCTGGCAAGGGGTTTATCGCGGCCCTTGATCAATCCGGTGGGTCCACGCCCAAGGCGCTGGGACTTTATGGCATCAACCAAGACGCCTATGCCAATGACGACGAAATGTTTGCCCAAATGCACCAGATGCGCAGCCGCATTGTGAACGCCCCCGCCTTTACCGGCAACAAGGTGGTCGGTGCAATCTTGTTCGAGATGACCATGGATCGCCAGATAGGTGGCAAGCCCGCCGCGCAAAGCCTATGGGAAGATCAGCGGGTTGTGCCGTTTTTAAAGGTCGATAAGGGGTTGATGGAGCTGCACAACGGTGTGCAATTGATGAAGCCAATTGATGGTTTGGACACATTGCTGGCGCGTGCGGTGACGGCGGGCATGTTTGGCACCAAGATGCGTTCGGTTATTTCTGCGGCAAATGCCGACGGCATCGCGGCCATTGTGGCCCAGCAATTTGACGTAGCAAACCAGATCATCGCGGCAGGCCTTGTGCCGATCCTGGAGCCGGAGGTGACCATATCCATCACAGATAAGGCCGAGGCAGAGGATCTGCTGCTTGACGCGCTGCTGCGCCACCTTGATGCTCTGCCCGATGACGTACATGTCATGCTCAAGCTGACGCTGCCCGAGCAGCCCAATATCTATGCCAAACTGGTCAATCATAAGCGTGTTTTGCGTGTCGTGGCGCTGTCGGGCGGCTATACGCGCGAAGAGGCCAATGCGCGGCTTACCAAGAACGCCGGCGTCATCGCGAGTTTCTCGCGGGCGTTGACCCAAGGCTTGTCGGTGCAGCAATCAGACGCGGAGTTCAACGCCACGATTGCCGCCACCATCGACGAAATCTACACGGCTTCCGTCGCCTAAGCGATCAAATTGCCGCCTTTCTGCACCGCGGTGCAGAAAGGGGATTCCCTTTGCGGGGCAATTGTGCGATTCTGACCTCCAGTTGTCCGATAGAGACAACAGTGAGGCAGACCAATGATCCGACGCAATCGCCCCGCAATGGGCACGATACTCTACTTTTTGGGCGCCCTGATGTTGGGGCTTTATTTCACATTTGCCGCTGTGCAAGGCGATTACGGCGTGTTTCGCCGCAGTGAAATTCTGGCCGAGCAACGCAATTTGGAAGACCGTTTGAAAATTGTTGAAGGCGAAGTGGCGCAGTTGGAAAACTTGACGCGCAGGCTTTCTGATACTTTCCTTGATCTGGACCTTCTGGACGAACAGGCCCGCGATGTGCTTGGCTTGATCCGCACCGACGAGATCGTCATTCGCTAGTTGAAAACCAGTTCTACAACCCTATGCTGACGGGCGGCAAGATTGCCTCTCGCATTTCCTGATATGATGCGATAAAGATAGTTTAATGCTAAACTAATTTTGTTTTTGCGATGGAGGAAATGCATGTCAGCCAAAAAGGCAGATGCCAAACCGAACGTCTCGGCTGAAGAGCTTATGGGACATTACCGTGAGATGCTGTTGATCAGACGCTTTGAAGAAAAAGCCGGTCAACTCTATGGAATGGGACTGATCGGCGGCTTTTGCCACCTCTATATCGGCCAAGAGGCCGTTGTTGTGGGCCTAGAGGCCGCAGCAGAGGAAGGCGACAAGCGGGTGACATCCTACCGCGACCACGGCCATATGTTGGCCTGTGGCATGGATCCAAAAGGTGTTATGGCCGAGCTGACAGGCCGCGAGGGCGGTTATTCGCGCGGCAAGGGCGGCTCTATGCATATGTTTTCCAAAGAGAAACATTTCTACGGCGGCCACGGCATTGTTGCGGCCCAAGTCCCCTTGGGGGCGGGTCTGGCGTTTGCTGACAAGTATCTCGACAACAAGCGTGTCACATTCGCCTATTTTGGTGATGGTGCGGCAAATCAGGGTCAAGTCTACGAGGCCTATAACATGGCCGAGCTATGGGACCTGCCGGTGGTTTTTGTCATTGAGAACAATCAATATGCGATGGGCATGAGCGTGAAACGGTCGACCAAATCCAAAACGCTTTGGGAACGTGGCGCGGCTTACGGCATTCCGGGCGAAGAGGTTGACGGCATGGATGTGCTGGCTGTGAAAGCGGCGGGGATGCGTGCGGTTGCGCATTGCCGCTCTGGCAAGGGCCCTTACATTCTGGAAGTAAAAACATACCGTTATCGCGGCCACTCCATGTCGGACCCTGCAAAGTACCGGACCCGCGAAGAGGTTCAAAAGATGAAAGACGAGCGCGATCCGATCGAGCAGGTCCGCGATATGCTGCTGACTGGCAAGCACGCGTCTGAAGATGATCTGAAAGCGATCGACAAGGAAATCAAAGCAATTGTGAACGAATCCGCCGAGTTCGCGAAAACCAGCCCGGAGCCGGATCTATCCGAGCTTTGGACCGATATTTATGCAGACGTGTAAGGGGATTAATGAACATGGCTATTGAAATTCTAATGCCCGCCCTTTCACCCACGATGGAAGAAGGCACGCTGGCAAAATGGTTGGTCAAAGAGGGTGATACCGTATCAAGCGGTGACATTCTGGCCGAGATCGAGACCGACAAGGCAACGATGGAATTTGAAGCGGTTGACGAAGGCGTCATCGGTAAAATTCTGATCGCGGAAGGCACCGAAGGCGTCAAAGTCAACGCGGCGATTGCGGTGCTTTTGGAAGATGGCGAAGACGCCTCGGCGGCAGTTGCTTCTGCCCCTGCGCCAACGGCCGCGGCCCCTGCGGCGGCAAAAGCGCCCGCAGAGGCTGCCGCACCCGTCACCGTATCTGTGCCGCAAAGCCCTGATTGGGCCGAGGGCACCAAGATGAAGCAGATGACCGTGCGCGAGGCTTTGCGCGAAGGCATGTCCGAGGAAATGCGCCGCGACGACACGGTTTACCTGATGGGTGAAGAGGTTGGCGAATATCAAGGCGCTTATAAGATATCGCAAGGAATGCTGGACGAATTTGGCGCCAAGCGGGTTGTCGACACGCCAATTACCGAGCTTGGGTTTGCCGGTATTGCGGTTGGTTCTGCAATGGCGGGGCTGCGCCCGATTGTCGAATTTATGACCTTCAACTTTGCCTTGCAGGCGATGGACCATATCATCAACTCTGCCGCCAAGACATTATATATGTCGGGTGGCCAGATGGGCGCACCTATGGTGTTTCGCGGGCCAAACGGGGCTGCGGCGCGCGTTGGTGCCCAGCATAGTCAGGATTTTGCCGCATGGTTTATGCAGATCCCCGGCTTAAAAGTTGTGATGCCCTATTCCGCAGCCGACGCCAAAGGTCTGATGAAAACAGCCATTCGCGACAACAACCCTGTGATCTTTCTTGAAAACGAGATCATGTATGGCAAGACCTTTGAGGTGCCCGATGTGGAGGACTTCACCATTCCATTCGGGAAGGCGAAAATTGAGCGTGAAGGCACCGATGTGACCATCGTGTCGTTCGGAATTGGCATTACTTATGCCTTGGCTGCGGCTGACAAGCTGGCCGAGGATGGCATTTCTGCCGAGGTCATCAACCTGCGGTCTTTGCGGCCGATGGATACCGAAACCATCCTTGCATCCGTGCGCAAAACCAACCGCTGCGTGACCGTCGAGGAAGGCTGGCCGCAAGGCTCTGTCGGCGGCTATATCAGCGGCGTGATCATGCAAGAGGCATTCGATTACCTCGACGCCCCTGTGATCACCTGCACCGGCAAGGATGTGCCGATGCCCTATGCCGCCAACCTTGAAAAGCACGCGCTGCTGACCGCCGATGAAGTTGTCGCAGCCTGCAAAAAAGTAACTTACCGCTAAGGAGACACCGCGATGCCCACAGAAATTCTGATGCCCGCCCTGTCGCCCACGATGGAAGAAGGCACATTGGCAAAATGGCACGTCAAAGAGGGTGACACTGTGTCCTCTGGTGACATTCTGGCCGAGATAGAAACCGACAAAGCCACGATGGAATTTGAAGCCGTCGACGAGGGTGTGATCGGCAAGATCGTGATTGCGGAAGGTACCGAGGGCGTGAAAGTAAATGCCGTGATTGCCGTGTTGTTGGAGGAAGGCGAGAGCGCCGATGATATTGGCGCAGTGTCTGCGGCACCTGCGGCGGCAACACCTGCCATAGCAGAGGCCCCCGCCGAAAAGGTCGAAGCGGCCCCTGCTCCCGCTCCTGCGGCTCCAAAAAAAGACGGCGAGCGGGTTTTTGCCACGCCACTGGCCCGCCGGATTGCAGCGGACAAGGGCTTGGATTTGACCGCTATTGCGGGGTCAGGTCCGCACGGCCGGATCGTGAAAGCCGATGTCGAAAGCGCAACCGCGGCACCAAAAGTGGCGGCAGTTCCTGCGGTATCTGCCGCACCAGCCACGGCGATGGCCTCTGGCCCGTCGTCGGACGCGGTAATCAAGATGTATGCGGATCGCCCCTTTGAAGAGGTCAAACTCGACGGGATGCGCAAGATCATTGCCGCCCGTTTGACCGAAGCCAAGCAGTCTGTGCCGCATTTCTACCTGCGTCGCGATATCAATCTTGATTCGTTGCTGACGTTCCGCGGCCAGCTTAACAAACAGCTTGAAAGCCGCGGTGTGAAACTGTCGGTCAACGACTTCATCATCAAAGCCTGTGCGCTTGCGTTGCAGCAAGTGCCAGAAGCGAACGCTGTTTGGGCCGGTGATCGCACGTTGAAGTTTACCAAATCCGATGTTGCTGTTGCTGTGGCGATCGAAGGCGGGTTGTTCACGCCTGTGCTGCGCGACAGCGAGATGAAATCACTGTCGGCGCTGTCCACCGAGATGAAAGACCTGGCCACACGCGCACGCGACCGCAAGCTTGCGCCGAATGAATATCAGGGCGGCAGCTTTGCGGTCTCCAACCTTGGCATGTTCGGCATCGATAATTTTGATGCGATCATCAATCCACCGCACTCTGCCATTCTGGCCGTTGGCGCGGGCACCAAAAAGCCGGTTGTTGGCGCCGATGGTGAATTGACGGTTGCCACGGTGATGTCGACCACATTGTCGGTTGATCACCGTGTGATTGACGGGGCTTTGGGGGCGAATTTGCTAAACGCGATCAAGGATAATCTTGAGAACCCGATGACGATGCTGGCGTAAATTTCGGTTGATAAATCACAAAAGGCCGGGCAAATCGCCCGGCCTTTTTTTATTGTGCGTCAGGATTTAATGCTCATGCAGTATCTGGTCCATCGTGAGCGACGGATGCGCACACCCCGCCTCGCCCACGATCCGGGCTGGCACACCGGCCACGGTTTTCATCGGGGGCACGGCCTCCAATACAACCGATCCCGCAGCAATACGGCTGCAATGTCCAATCGTAATATTGCCAAGCACCTTTGCCCCTGCCCCAATCAAAACGCCATCGCCGATCTTGGGGTGTCTGTCGTCGTGTTCCTTGCCGGTCCCGCCCAATGTCACCGAATGCAGCATCGATACATTGTCGCCGACCACCGCCGTCTCACCAATAACAATGGAGTGCGCATGGTCGACCATGATCCCGCGCCCGACCTTTGCAGCCGGATGAATATCCACACCGAAAACCTCGCTGGCGCGCATTTGCACAAAGTAGGCCATGTCCTTGCGACCAATACGCCACAGCCAGTTTGCCAAACGGTAGGCCTGAATGGCCTGAAAACCTTTGAAAAACAGCAACGGTTGCAAGAGCCGGTCACAGGCAGGATCACGGTCCAGAACGGCCACCAGATCGGCTCGGGCTGCATCGATAATATCGGGGTCAGTTGCCATCGCCTCGTCGGCCAGTTCGCGCAGTATCTGCTCGGACATTTCCGCCGAGGCCAGCTTCATCGCGATGCGTTGTGCAAGCGCCGTCTCCAGCCTGTCATGGTGCAAAATACCGCTATGGATCAATCCGCCCATCAACGGCTCGTCTGCGACCGCATCCTTGGCTTCCTGCCGGATCCGGTGCCAGACGGGATCAACTTTTGCCACAACTGAAGGCGAGATTGACATGGTGTGTCCTTTCGATATCTTATCTCTCCTATCGCATCTTAGTGGGTAACGCCAAGACCAAAGCTGTGATTTCAGTGTTCACAAACTTTCATGGTCACACTCTCCAACAGCCCCTCGATCACGATGCCGAGGCATGCCAAATAGCGTGGATCACAGCGGTCGGGCATCGCAGCCCTTGCCATGGGCAAGCAAACCGCACACAGCGACCCATCGCCATATTGCGGATGGGTCCGCCCAGTTTTCTTGCGGTATTTGTCTGCCAAATGCGCGTTTTGTATCAACAATTGCACCAGCTTTCTGCGCCCCTTATCGGGAACAGCAAGAAGCGTGCGCGTCGCCATATTAAGATCACTGAGGTGAACTGCCCGCATCAAACAAGACTTGGCAGGGTCAGCGTCTGTGAGGGGCCCGCGCCAAACCGCGTGGACATCTGCGCCACGGCAATCTGATAATCGCCACTTTGCAATTCGCTTGTCCGCGCCGCTGCGGAATAGGTAAACACCGGCGATGTCAGGCTTTGCTGGCGCTTGATTTGCCCGCCTTGGGTGATCGTCAATTGATAAATCTCGGCATCTTCGCCAAGCGGCACATCACCGGCCCCCCAAATATCGCCATCGATTCGGGTCGCCCTGATCCAGCTAAACTGGTGTGTTGCACCTGACGTTTGGCTGGCCAAATGGGTCACCGGATAGGGCCGGTAACCATTGCCTTTAAACGCCTGCACGACATGTTTGAAACTGGCCGCACTGACGGCTTGCTTAGCCGGCCCATAGCGGTAGTGGCGCTCCAATCTGCGCGACGCCGACGGAATCGTAATCTGCTCGGGCCGACCATCCATGACAACAACAAAACTGCCCTCAGGCCAAATATCCCGCATATGGGTCGCGGTTCCGGCCTGTCCGCGCAACAACTGGCTGATCTCGAAGCGGCGCGTTCCTGTGGGAGCGGCCTGGGCAAATTGAATAATCTCCCAATTGTCCGGCGTCCCGTCACCGACCGCAATCGTATTAGCACCGGCAAACAACCCAAGGTCTTCGACAGAGGACAGAGATCCGCTGATCAATTTGACCTCGACACCTGCCTGCCTGTCCCAGATACCAACGGGGCCTCGCACTAACGGCGTCGTCAATGTCCCGATGGTTGCCCGTGATCTTTGAATGTCCTGAAGCACATAGTTGCTATCTGTGGGACTGCTGTAAAGCGCCACAGCACCGGGCCAAGGCCGCGCAGATGCCGCGATATAAGGCTCGTGCGGCACCTCATCGCCGGTCAAAAGGGGCAGGTCAAGAAACAACATCTCGACAGGCGTAGGCCCGACAAACGGTTGCAACACAGCACCTTCCTCATAGAGCTTTTGCGGCAGATAAACCTCTGGATCAACCCGCGTTGCCTCGACCAGCCTCAAGCCGGATTCGTCCATTCGGTCGATCCGGTAAAGCCCCTTGTGATCACGGGTATCCAAAGACACCACATCGGCCACGGTGATCTTGTTTTGCGACGGTGGCAGTGCAAAAACTGCCGTATCGGTAGCCAGCCGCGCTTCTTGCAGCCACCGCGTCACGGTGCGCGCACCCTCTCCGCGGGTCATTGCCAGCGGCACCTCGCTGCGCGAAACACCATAGCTGCGCTCATCAGGCCTGATCGCTTCACTCACCCCCGCCTCATAGTCGGCGTCAGCGTCGATATACCCTAATTGGACCCGCCCGGTAATTTCGGCAAATGGCGCACGAACAAGCGTCACCGGCGCCTCGCGGGTCGGGTCCAGCGCAAGCTCGTTGTCGGTCACAACATATTCGGGCAGCCCCGTGCGGTTTTCGAACACCAACACACCATTGCGCTCGCTCGCGTCAAATCCATACGCCACCATCAAGGGCTGCAACGCGGCACGCGCCGTTGTGATGTCATCAACCAAATACCCGCGCACCAGTCCGTAAAGACGTGTGACATCAAAGCGGGTCACCCCTGACCGTGTGCAAATATCGGCCACAACATCCGCCAAGGTCCGCGCCGAGGCGCGCCCGTTAAGCCAGTGACCACGCGCATAATTGTCCCCATCGGACCACAGCGATTTGGTCGCGGGAAAAAACGGATAGGGGCGCGCATCCCATGCCCAAACATGCGCGCGCTTCATATCGATCATTTGCCCCTCGTATTCGACGGATTGAGGGTTGTTCTCTTCTTGCGCATAATAGTCAAACATTGCGCGAATATATTGCATCTGCATAAAGTCGTCGCGCATCCCGTTGGAATAATGGGGTATTTGGGACTCTGATGATTTCGGATCCAGAAATTTATTCGGTTGATTTGTGCCCTTATCAATAGCCGCACAGCCAAGCTCGGTGAACCAAATCGGCTTACTTTGGGGCACCCAAACCGTCGGCTGCGTGGTGCGCATTCCACCGATCCGGTTGTGGTGTTGCTGGCTCCACCAACCCTCGATATCCTTGTAACGCCATACCCAAGGCTCGTCATCGCCATCGGTAATCGGGGTGCGGATTTGGGCATCGCGGGCCTCGGGTGAATGGTAATACCAATCATAGCCTTCGCCACCGGCAATATTGCCCCGAAGATACGTAAGATTATAGATCGAGCCCGCGCCAAAATCGGCATGGTCGGTGCCATCACGCCAATCGCTAAGCGGCATGTAATTGTCGATACCAATGAAATCGATGTTCGGATCGGCCCAGAGCGGATCAAGGTGGAACAGCTTATCGGCTGTGCCCTCGGGCTGATACCCGTGGTATTCGGACCAATCTGCCGCATAGCTGATTTTGCAATCGGGGCCCAGAATACCGCGCACCTCTGCGGCCAAAGCCCGTAGCGCATCAACTGCGGGAAAACTCCCACCCGCACCCCTGATCTGCGTCAGACCGCGCATTTCAGACCCGATACAAAACGCCGAAACGCCCCCCGCCGCTACGCATAAATGGGCATAGTGCAGAATAAACCTGCGATAGCGCCACTGCGATGGCCCGCTATATGTCACAGCGCCATCAACAATCGCAAAATCGCCTACCGCAGCGGTTCCCATAAAGGCGTCCACTTCGGCCTCGGCCACAGTGGTCCCATCAGGTGATCCCGCCACAAGCGGTGCAAGCGACGTGGTAATGCGCCCGCGCCACGGCAGCTTTGGCTGACCTGCGTCTCCGGTCCAAGGGTCGACCAAAGCGTTGTCAGGCATTTGCTCCATCAGAATGAACGGATAGAACACAGGATCAATGCCACGATCCCGCATGTCCACAATCGCCTCGATGACCGCGCTATCTGCCGGTGTGCCGCCATAAACAGGACGATCCTGCAACATTGGCACGGTGCCCGCCGTCGCACGCCCCTGCCCTGACACGACCCAAGGCATCACATCTCCGTCCGTCTCGGCCTGCTCGACTTTCGGGGCAACGTCACAATCACCGCAGCGCAGATCAGAGCCAAACCATGACACCACCAACATCGAGGACTTGCAATTTGGCATCTCGCCTTCAAGGCTGTCCAGCGAGGATGAAAAGTCGGTAACCCCCGAGGGAGAATTTGTATTGATCGCAACCTGCTCACCGTATTCCGGCGACAGATGCACCGCAGATGTCGCCAGAGAATACTCGCCAGTCCCCGGGATCAACGCGACCCCACGCACTATGCGTGCGATGTCAGCGCGCCCGTCAGGTGTTCCCGCCTCGGACGGGTGCATGACCTCGAATGTCAACTGCGGGATGCGATTGCCAAAACGGGCAAGATCCAGATCTTCAAGCACCACATATGCCGTTCCGCGATATGCCGGCACATTATCCGTCCCCTCCACCGCAACAATCTTGGGGTCAGGCGCTTGGGTTTGCGTGCCGCGATAAAGGCGCATGTTCAGATCAGAGGTGGCAATCTCGATACCATCTGCCCAAATGCGCCCTACATGGGTGATCTCCCCTTCACACAGCGCAACCGCCATACTGACCGAATAGCTAAACGCGATGGTCGTCGGTTGCGGGCCCGCACCCTTGCCGCCACCGCCGGTCGTGGTCTGAAGCTCTTTGAACCGTGTGGCCCAAATAATCTGGCCACCAACCCGCATCCGTCCGTAAACCTGCGCAAGGGCCGCGCCCTCACTGGCACCGGTCAACCGGAACCGGTCAACGCGCCCTGTCTCCACGGCTTCACTGCCTGCACCCAGCAGCCTCTGGTCGATCATTCGACCGATCGTCGCACCTGCCGCACGGCCAATCGTGGCCATTGAGAGCCCCAGAACGGTGCCTCCGATAGAGCCGCCAAGTGCCATGCCCGCCGCTGAAAGAACAAGAGTTGCCATGAGTTTACTTCCTTATCGAAAAACGAATTTTGCGACGATGCGCTTGCGCCACGGCTCTGAAAGCGGGCTCTCGACAACACCGTGGCCTGTGTAGGCATGGATAAATGTGGGATCGGCACCAAACTGCGCGACAATGCCCAAATGCTTGGCAACCGCACCGCGCCTCATACGAAACAACATGACGTCACCGGCACATAGCTCGCCTCTTGTGACGGGCTGTAAATGGCGGTGGGCTGCGGCCCATAACACCTCTTGACCCTGCGGCTCCGACCAGTCGGCGGTATAGCGCGGGATCGCTTCTGGCTCTGATCCGTGCAAGGCGCGCCAGATACCGCGCACCAGCCCCAGACAATCCGTGCCGGCGCCGCATTTCGAGGCCTGATGCACATAGGGCGTGCCCAGCCATGTGCGGGCAATTTCGACAACTTGTGCCCCACTCATCGGGTCAGGCTTCCGCCGGTATCATCATCATCGGACCGCGGCACGCTCATCAACCAATCGTCCCCGGGAATGTCCGGAAATCCTTGAAAATTCAACATATTGTCAAATTTCTCGCGACAGGTTTGCGCCCGTTTGTCACATCCCGCAATAATGCGCACAGTATCTCCAACCCTGACCGCCACGGGGATCGGCTGCCACAACGTCAAAACGCGGCTGGTGCCATCCATCTCATCGCGCTTGATCACCGCTTGCAGCCCTTCCGCGGCTCCCGACCTGAAGCTGATAAACCCACCCTCGAACCAACGATCCGTATATCCCGCTGCCAGCGTCATCGTCAAAACCTTACCCTCGTCAACTGCGACCAGCGTGGCATCGGCACGAAAAGCCACATCCGAGACATCGACCTTGCAGCCATCATCACCCAACACTGCACTACATGTTTTCAAATATGCGCGACCCTGCGGTTGATTAAGCATTTCCGTCAACCCGCGCAGCTCGGTGCGATAAACGCCCTGTTCGCGGGTAATTTCGCCAATCGTGCCAATAAACCGGATTTCACGCTGCGCGACGTTATCCCAGCGCACCAACCATGTGGTGACTTCGGCATCATCATACCGACCAGCCTCGATATCCAGATCTGTGATCGCAGAAGCACTTAAAACCCCCAATGCTTCGGTATTATTCACCGAAAGCCCCGTCGTGCTTGCCAGCGCCTTGGCGGACAATCCGCTGTCGGGACGGAATGTGATATCATCAAAAACCAGTGGACGGTCATGATCGGTAAACCCGAACGTCACGCCATCCTTGCGCACAATCGACCAACACTGGCACACATGGGTCGTGCCAACCGCCAAATGCGCGTTAAGCTGTGCAACAGTCATAGGCGCACCTCGACAATCGGCACATTGGGTGCATCGCCAGCGCGAAAGCTGGACACAGAGGTCTGGATCGTATCGGTATCAAAACGTACCGGCACATCAAATTCATAGCCGGCCCGCACTTCGGCACCCAGATCAGGCGGATGCGCAAAGATGACTTCTCCGGTCGTGACATCAACGTCGTAATCAATCGTTTCCTGTAACTCGTCACCCCCAATCGCCACACGCACAGTGCCCGCGATCGGTTTGGCAATCGGGCGCACATAAGAATAGCCGCCCGAGGTATAAGTCTTGGTCAGCGGGATCACTTTGGTGACCTCGTCGCCAATCGCAATCAGTTGATCCAGCGACGTCGGCACAGATAAGGGCGCGCAGGACTTATAGTCGCCCCAGTCTTTCCAGCGAAAGCTGTGCAACTGACCCTCTCTCGCCTCGAAAAACGCAACAATAGTCGCGACATCGTTAAGCGAACGCAGACCAATGCCCGCATCATAGCGCCTGCGCGAATGTGCCCATGGGGTGTTGCGTTCTTCAAAACCGTTCGACAGCGTGACAATCTCGGTGCGCCGCTCTGGCCCTCCGACCGAGCCAAAGCTCAGGTTTGCAGGGAACTGGATTTCATGAAATGCCATTTACGACCTCCGATCAGCGATTACGTTGGCCACGGCCCATGGCACGCGCCATTTGGGTGGCAATTTGACCCTGACTGCGCTGGAAACCCTGCACATCGGGGGTCGAGATATTCATTGTGACATTGACCGTGCCGCCACCCTGGGCGCGCACCCCCAAGGTGCCATCGGCCCCGCGTGACAAAGGCATAATCGCCTCAGGTCCGGCTTCCCCCATCAAGCCGGTGCCACCGCGCATCGGGAACGTCGTAGGACCACTCACAACCCCGCCCTTCGCAAAAGGCGTCACCCGGCCTTGGGAAAACGAGGCGCCATTCTCGAACGGCATCATGCCCGACACCGCCGCATTCACGCCATTCGCCAAAAGCCCGCCAAACTGCTGCATCACCGGATTGATTGCCGCAGAATACGCCGTATCGACCATTGCTTTTGCAACAACCCCCAGGGCATCCGTCAACTTCAACCCGTCAAAGACCAAGCCATCAAACGCGCGGCGCAATCCACCGGAAAAACCGCGCTCCAAGTTACCCAAATCACGGGTTGTCTCTCCCAACGTGCCTTGAATATCGCGCAACTGGCTATCAAATGCCGCCGTCATCGTGGTCGCATCACCCAGCGTGCGCTCGAGCGCATTCACCTCGCTGTCCAATGCATCAATTTGGTCTAATCCACTCATTTCAATCTCCAATGGTATCGGGATAAGCGCGCTCCAACTCGGCAAGCCGGTCGCGGGCCATCGGCATCAACTTTTCATCCAGGCCCAGCATCACCTGCAACTCCGCAGGGGTCAGCGCCCAAAATTCGATCGGGCGCAAACCAAGCCCATGCAGACCCGCGCGCATCAAACTCGGCCAATCCATCGCTAGTTCGGCGGCGAGAACGCGCGGACCAGCAAAGTTGCCGCAGCCTGCGCCGCACCCACGGCCCCACCTTCAATATCGGCGCGCAACAAGTCCGCCGCAGACCCTTCCCAGCCGCCACCGCGCAGGCCTGCGACGACCAACGCCATCACGTCGCGACTGGAAAATTTTCCGGTCTCGAACCGCGCAACAAGATCGACCAGACTTTCAGCACCCATGGTGGCCTCCATCTCGGCCAGCGCACCCAGCGTCAACTTGCAACAATGCGGCACGCCGTCCACGGTCACCGTGACCTCTCCTGCCAGCGGGTTCACCATTACAGGGCCGCCGTGAACACAAGCTCGCCCGCAGAGGCAAGCGACAACTCATAGGTCGCCTCACCATTATGCGATCCGGCATATTCGATCGACGTGATCTGGAACGGACCCTCCATCGTGCCAAAATCAGGCACAATCACTTGGAAATCAGGCGTTTCCCCGTCAAAAAACAACTGGCGCGCGCGCTCGTCGGTATTTGCATCCTTGAACACCCCTGATCCGGAAATCGCGGCGGTTTTCACACCCGCGCCCGACAACAGCTCGCGCCAACCGCCCGTGCTTTCCAGCGATGTCACATCCACCGTTTCGGCATTCAGACTGATGCGTGTCGCGCGCAAACCTGCGGCCGTTTCAAACAGGCCATCGCCCGTCATATCTATTTTGACCAAGAGGTCTTTACCGTTCTGGGCTACCATTGCCACTACTCCTTAGGGTTGGGAAAACAAAGGGTCACACGTCCGCGACGCGGACACGAAAAATCAGATTGATCTGGCGGATATCGCCTGTGCCCACGCGGGCAGCCGTTGCCTTGTAAAAGTTCAAGGACACAACTGCCCCGCGGCTTAACGCCAGGTCTGCATCAACCAAAGCATCCGACACCGCAGCCGCCGCCGTCTTGGCTTGGGAAAATCCTGCCACATCCGTGACCACGGATACCGTGATCTCATGAAGCGCACCCGCACCCGTCTTGTCGGATTGGTCTTTGACAAGCTCGGGACCCAGCGCCACATAAAGCGACGGCAATGTACCCGCAGGCAGCGCGTCATACACATTGCTCCCCACAATCACAGACAGACCCGGATCATTGTAAAGTTGTTGAAAAACAGCTTCTTGCAGCGCCGCAGATACACCATAACTCATGTGACCGTCTCCTCTTGGGCGTAGCAGGTCAGATACCTCTCGCCTGCAACCGATTGCGTGACCGCAGTGATCGCATAAACGCGACCTTGCCCGCGAAACCTCTGACCTGCTTTTGGCCTTGCATCCGACGACACAGGCGCGCCACGGACGGTGATCCGGTAGGCCACACGGCTCACAGACACCGCAGCCCCCGACGTCTCGCGCCCAGAGCCCGGTTTGATCTCGGCCCAATGCACGCCCGTCTCGACCCAGTTCTGGCTATACCCGCCAGAGCCATCAGGCGTCTGCGCAAGGGTCTCCAACTTCAGATGACGGTTCAGCTTGGGGCGGCTCATAAGCGACCCCCCGAAAACAAGCGAATGTTGCGGTAGCGCTCGATCAGCGTGGACACGCCAAATGGCATCTGCTGCCCCGACATCGCGGTCTCATGGCGGTATTCGTAGAAATGCGCCGCCAGCATCAAAACAGCCTGCGCCAGATCGCTGGGCAAATCGGCCCAATCAGGCCCGTAGCCCGCACTCATGTAAATGCGCACAGCACCGCCCTGCGGCACCGACGGCAAAGTACTGCCAAACGCCTCCACTTGCGGACGATGGGCGTCCTCGATCAAGCGGTAACTCGCGGTGTCGACCTGAACTTCGGATCCGTTTCGGTCGAGCAAAGTCACGCCAATAATCGTGCGCACAGGGGCCAGCGGCAAAGCCTGTGACCGGCCATCCCGCCAGGCGGTCAGGGTCAGGCTAAACGTGCGCTCAATCGTTATTTTGCCCGTCCGGGCCTCGATTGCGGCCAATGCGGCGCGCAGAAATCCTTCTAAAACACCATCCTGCAAGTCATCGTCCGAGAAACCCGAACCCATGCGCATATGGTCTTTGAATGTGGCGACCGGCAGGGCCTGCTGCGGCACGGTGGTCTCTTCGACTAACATCATGGAACACTCCAGAAATAAGTGTGTTGGGGCCAATTTGGCCAAAAACCCGGACGCGCAGATCGCGCATTGCTCGATCGGAATGGGAGCAGCTAGACAATGCGCGACCACGCGCCCGGGGCAGCGCTGCCCACATCAGGACAGCGCCTAATCACCACCAGTTTAGCTGACAGCGAATTTCAGCAACTTGATCGCGCCAAAGTCACTGACGGCACCGCCGACACGCTTGGTGGCATAGAACAATACATGTGGCTTGGCAGAGAACGGATCGCGCAACACGCGCAGATCAGGACGCTCGGCCACGGTATACCCCGCACCAAAATCACCGAAGGCAATCGCCGTCGCGTCAGAGGCCACATCGGGCATATCCTCGGCAATCAACACCGCATAGCCCATCAGTCGCGCGGGCTCGCCTGCTGCCAAACCATCGGACCACAAGAAACGGCCATCATTGTCTTTCAGCTTACGGATCGTACCCGCGGTCTTGGAGTTCATCACAAACGTCGCATTCGCGCGGTATTCCGCACCAAGGCTATAAACCAGATCCACAATCGGATCACCGTCCACAATGGCACCATCGGCACCCGTCACCACATAGCCAAGATTGCCCCAGACCCAGACGTCATTGTCGACAGATGGATATGTCAGAAGACCCATCGGCTTATCGATGCCGTCACCGTTGACAAAGGCGGACGCCTCAGAACGGGCAAACTTGTCGGCAATCCGGCCCGCCAGCCAACCCTCAATGTCAAACGCGCTGTCATCCAGCAAGCGCTGTGACGCCTTTGGCAAAGCAGACAGCTCGTGCAACGGGATCGTAATGCGGTCAATCTGCGGTGTGGCCGTCTCGGTGACAGCAGAGGCTTCCGTGGCCCAGCCTGCACCCATCTCGGTGCGATCAACCAATACGTCAAACGATGTGGCATCCACATTCACAACATTGGCAATCGCGCGGATTGACGCCGTCGAGGACAGTGTGCCCTTGATCGTATCGGCCGTCTGCGGGTCAACCAAATAGCCACCATCAGCCGCCACCGATGTGCCCAGCGCCTTGCCTTCCATCTCGAGGCCGCGCAAACCATCATCATCGCCAGAGCGAAGATAGGCAGCAAACGCCTTCTGGTGCGGGGCATCCTCATGTGCAGCGGCAGCGAGCACAGGGCGTGCAAAGGTCATAGTCTTTCGATCCAGCTTGTTCATCCGGTCATCCTGTTTTTGAAGTTTGGCATTAACGCCGTGGGAAAAGTCTTTGAAATCGCTCATAAAACCGGAAATCGCGGTTTTAAGTTCATCGGCCGGAGACACATCTTCCCCGACCCGAGCCTTCGTCTCAGGTTTGCTCATCAATCGGTCCTCTTGATGGTTTGTTTGGCCGGCAGTTAATCCGGCGTCATTTGGCGACGCGCGTTCTCGAACACGGCGGCCATCTCACGCAATGTCGCCGCAACCGGGTCATCACCCTTGGCACCAACACGCGCATCCGGAAGCATGGGGAACGTCACAAGCGACACCTCCCAAAGTTCCAACTCCGACAAAAGCCTGCCGCCCTTGTCATTCTTGCGGGATTTGATCGTGCGATACCCGATCGACAACCCGTCAATCGCACCCGCACCGATCAAAGCGGCAGCTTCCCGGCCACGGGCCACATCCGTCAGAATACGGCCCTTCACCCACAACCCTTTGGCATCCTCGTGCACCTCGTCCCAAACACCAATCGGCTGGGCAGGATCATGCTGCCAAAGCATCTTGATCGAGGCCTTTTTTGCCGTCGTTTTGCGCAAAGATGCGGCATAGGCGCCTGTCTCAACGGTATCACCGCCCTGATCAGGTTTGCCAAACAGCGATGCATAGCCCTCGATTGTCGACCCGTCCGTCACCACAAGATCACCGCCAAGCTGACAGTATTTCATTTCTAAAGGCATATTTTTTCCTCGATTCATTGCGCCGCAAGGGCTTTGACAATTTCGAAAACAAGCAGGCCAAAGGCACCGCAAACGATCAACGCGATCTGCCACTCCAAACGGGACACCATGAACTCAATCTTGCCCAATCGCACATCAAGCTGGGCAAACCAGAAATCGGACACCGGCGGCGGCGTCTGCACGCGGGCCTTGGGTGGCAAATCGACAATTTTACCCGTCATCACCAACCTCCAGCACCGGCAGGCCCAGCAAATTGCGCTTTTCCGCATCGGTCAAAAACGCAGCATCCGACACCCGACGCCACTGCGCCTCGCGCTCGGCACTCAAGGCCGGGATCTGATCCAGATCAGGGCGCAGCGTGATCGGCTCTCCGGTAAAATCCGACAACCAATCCGAAATCGACCCCAACACGCGCGCCGCCAGCGGCAACACCGTCAAACGGTAAAACGCGCGGTTCGCCTCCTGATAATTCGCATAAGTCGCATCACCCGGCAGCCCCAGCAACATCGGCGGCACCCCGAACGCAATCGAGATCTCTCGCGCCGCAGCCTCCTTGGTCTTCTGGAACTCCATATCCGACGGCGAGAACCCCATCGGCTTCCAATCCAGCCCGCCTTCCAACAACATCGGACGCCCCGCATTGCGCGCACCCTGGTGCTGGCTCTCCATCTCCGACAACAACCGGTCATATTGGTCCGCACTCAACGACGACTGGCCATCGGCCCCTTTGTAAATAATCGCGCCACTGGGGCGGGCGGCATTGTCCAACAACGCCTTGGACCACCGCGATGCCGCATTATGCACATCGATCGCACTGGCCGAGGCCTGCAACGGCGAAAACCCGTAATGGTCATCTTGCGGATGGAAGCTCTTGATATGACAAATCTTGCTGTCATTCTCCGCCACCGCAAACCGGTGCTTGCGGCCATTGACCCCGTATTCATAGGCCACAGGCCAGCCATCAGCCCCCGGCACCACATTCATTCGGTCAGAGCGCAGCACATGCAACTCCACCGGCAGGCCCTCGTCACCGACAGCCTCCAGATAGCCGTTGCCGGTCAACAGCAACTGACCATACAGCGCCTCCAGCACCTCCGCGCGGCCCTGCCCCGCATTGGGGCGTGCCAACAGGGCCTGGATCGGATGCATCTCATAACGACGCTCCTGATCCTGCAACACAAACGGCAAGGCCGCCGCGGCCTCTGCAATAATCTTGACCGCACGAAACCCGATCGGATTGCCGGTAAAACCCGTGCGGGTCAGTGACACAACATCGCGTGGGCTCCATGCCACACGGCCTGCACTTGGCCAGGCAACCGTATGGCCGGTGGCCGATGCCTTCACCTGTTCCGGGGCAGCACCGGCGGCCTGTGTCTTCGGGCGGTTTAGAAATTCGAACATCAAAAACTCCTTGATCTCACAACCCCAACTGGTTGCCGCTGATCCTTGAAAACAGTTTTACGAGATAGGTCTTACAAAGCCGGAAGTGCTGCGCGCGGTGGGGCGCGCAACACCCCCCTATGCTTAAAGATGCCTCATACGCGGGGCGCGGTGTGACTTCGCAGGGGCAATCATCAAATCATAAATCGCCCAGACCAACGCATCCACGCGGTCAGGTGATCCCCTGCCCTCAAAGCCCGCCGTCGTCATCTGACACAACTGGTCCTCCAACGCTGACAAGCCCCGCAAATGGCGCACGCGCCCTTGCTCATAGAGTGCCGCCACAGGTTCGGCACGCAGCACCTTGCCCTTGGTGGCATGAACCGCCCGAAACGACACCAATGGCTCCTCTTGGCGCAAAATGGTCTCCACCATCTCGCCACCCTGATTGACCTCCGCCACCAAACGATCGGCCTCATGCCTGCGCATCGCCGCAATCGCGGCCTTAGCCCAAGCATTCGGCGAGGCCGCACTCACCGTTGCATCCTCGATCACATAAACGCACCACTCCTGCGGCGGCCCCTGCATCACAACACCCGCCACAATAATCCCGCAATCATCCGAGTTTTTGCGCCCCGTCACCGGCGGATCAATCGCAACCACTACACGGTCAAGCTCCGGCAACGTTTGCACCTGCTTTGTCGCCAAAGTGGCATACGACCAAAGTGCCCCCTGCACATCGGTCAGCAACTCACCCTCAAGCTCTTGGCGGCCCAGTCTGGTCCCGCCATACCGCGCCTCGACCTCGACCAGAAACTCGGGCGCAAGGTTCGCGCGATTGGCATATGTGGGCGCATGTGTGGTCACCGTCGATCCTCGGGCCAACAGGTCACGCAAGGCCACCGTATTGCGCGGGGTCGTGGTCACACAAGACCGCGGATTATCCCCCAACCGCAAGGCAAACTGCACCATATCCCACGTCTCTTCGGCCAAACGCCACTTGGCAAACTCGTCAACCCACACCGCATCAAATTGCGGACCTCGCAACCCCTCGGGGTCTTGGGCCGAAAATAACTGCGCTGTCGCCCCATTGGGCCACTCCAACAACTTACGACTAGACACCCACTTCGGCCGGCGGTCCTCAGGGGTCACCGCCATTATGCCGCTATCGCCAAAGACCATCACCTCCCGGGCCTGCTCGAACGTCTCGGCAATCAATCCCACGCGGTGTTTGGGGCCAGATGACAACGGGGTCGGGCCTTCCACTTGCGCGCGCACCCATTCGGCTCCGGCGCGGGTTTTCCCCGCCCCCCGGCCCCCCAAAATCACCCACGCCCGCCACTCGCCCTCAGGCGGCAATTGATGCGGCATCGCCCAGAATTCAAACAAATACGGCAAGGCCCGCAATCCCTCACCATCCAGACCCGCAAGAAAATCAGCCTGCGTCGAGAGCGGCGCGGATGCGATCAAGCTTGCACCCGATGTCATCGCGGATGGCGTCAAAGTTGGTAATGTCGTCCGGCGAAGTGCCTGCAAATTTTTCATGAAATACCTCGTAGGCTTTGTTTAAAGAAGTATGAGCGGACTGGAGCTCTGAAAGTTTAAAGTTGAAATCCTTGGGAGGACCGCCCTTTGATGTGCCAAATTGCATCATCATCTCATCCAATTTATTGGAAATACTGGTAAATAACCTGTCGAGTCGCGCGACCCTCTCGGGCGCTGACAAATCAGTTATTGGGTAATCGTCCGGTGTTTTTTTCATGTAATAGTCAACCTGTATGGAATATTCCGATCAGGTCGAAAGACAACAAAGCGGCGCATAATTTCGCCGCCCCGTTCTCTCCTAGCGCTCAAAAACCATAGCCGAAAAACCGGCAAAAGTCAAAACGAACGGGGCGGCCAAAAGACCGCCACGTTAATCGTTACGCAATGTCGTGTGATTTATCCGCTGACTTATCCGCCGTCAGCGTTCTCGCGCTCGGCTTCAATCCTGCGCCAGACTTCCACATTGCGGTTATGCTCTGCCAAAGTCACCGCAAAGGCGTGCCCACCAGTCCCGTCAGCCACGAAAAAGATAAACTCCGTGCTGTCGGGATTTAGCGCCGCCTCGATACTCGCGCGCCCTGGATTGGCAATCGGTGTCGGCGGCAACGCAGGAATAACATAAGTATTCCAAGGCGTTTCACGGCGAAGCTCACTTTGACGCAACCCACGGCCCAACACACCAACCCCTTCCGTAATCCCATAAATCACAGCAGGATCCGTCTGCAATCTCATACCCAAATTCAAACGGTTCACAAAAACACTCGCCACCTGACCTCGCTCCTCCGGCACCCCGGTTTCCTTCTCGATCAGACTGGCCAAAATCAACGCCTCTTGCGGTGTCTTGATCGGCAACCCATCCGCACGGTTCGCCCAAGCATCGGCCAGAACACGCGATTGGGCAGAGGCCATACGCTCCAAAATAGACGACACAGTCGTGCCCTTGGTGATCTCATAACTGTCAGGCGCAAGCGCGCCCTCCGCCGGCACATCAGTAATATCAACATCCAGCAAGGCGATGCGCGACAACACGTCAACAACCTGCCAGCTAGTCACACCCTCGGCCACCGCCACACGAAACTGCGTATCAGGCTCGTCAACAATCGCCGTATAAGCTTCGGGGGTTTCCTCAAGCGCCGGATCAAACTTTGCAACCTCGGTGAAGCGGTTGCTCACAGGGTCCAACTCGCGCACCAGCACATCACCCGCCGTCACACCAACGCGGTAAACCACCTCTGTGCCGCATGTATTTTGCCCACCACGTGTCACAATATCCACGATCTGCTCCATCGATGCCGTCTCCGGCACCAGAAAACTGCCCGCCTTCAACTGATCGGACTTTCCGGCATAATCCGCACCAATACGCATCATCGCCGCAGAGGAAACCGCGCCCTGATCGGCCAGATTCGCGCTGACCTTTCGCATCGTCGCCCCGCGTTCAACCTGAAAACAAATCGCCTGCGGTAGCGGTCCGGCTGCGGCGTATTTCTTCGCCGCATAACTGACACCACCGGCCAAAAGAAACAATCCAACGATAAAAAACGTCAATGCATTCGACGCGATATGACGCCACATCAGTCAACCTTCCCGAACAGTACGCTGGCATTGGTGCCACCAAAGCCAAACGAATTGGAAAGGGCGATCTCGATCTTGCGCTCGCGCTTGGCATTCGGGGCCAAATCGACCTTGGTCGCAACAGCCACATTATCGAGATTAATCGTGGGCGGCGCCACCTGATCGCGGATAGCCAATATCGAAAATATCGCCTCGATCGCGCCCGCTGCCCCCAACAAATGCCCCGTCGCAGATTTGGTCGACGACATCGTTACTTTATCTGCCGCATCCCCCATCATGCGCTCGACCGCACCCAATTCAATCGTATCTGCCATCGTGGATGTGCCATGTGCATTGATGTAATCAATATCCGCAGGTGTTTTTCCCGCATCCGCCAGCGCCATGCGCATCGACCGCTCGCCACCCTCACCGTTCTCGGAAGGGGCCGTGATGTGATAAGCGTCGCCCGACAGACCATAGCCCAACACTTCGGCGTAAATCTTGGCGCCGCGGGCCTTGGCGTGCTCGTATTCTTCCAGCACAACAATACCGGCCCCTTCGCCCATCACAAACCCGTCGCGGTCCGCATCATAGGGACGCGACGCCTTGGTCGGATCGTCTGATCGCTTGGTCGACAGCGCCTTACAGGCATTGAACCCCGCAATCCCGATCTCGCAAATCGCTGCCTCCGCACCGCCTGCAACCATCACATCGGCATTGCCATATTTGATCAATCGGGTCGCATCCCCGATCGCATGAGCCCCTGTCGAGCAGGCCGTCACAACTGAATGGTTCGGGCCCTTAAAGCCATATTTGATCCCGACTTGCCCCGAAATAAGATTGATCAATGCGCCCGGAATAAAGAACGGCGACACGCGGCGCGGACCCTTTTCTTTGATCATCACCGCGGTTTCGGCAATCGACTTCAACCCGCCGATCCCCGACCCGATCAACACACCTGTGCGAAACAAATCCTCGTCCTCGGTCGGCATCCATCCCGAATCTTCAACCGCCTGCTGGGCCGCAGCCACACCAAACAAAATAAAGTCATCAACCTTACGCTGATCCTTGGGCGCCATATAGGTATCGGGGTTAAACGTGCCATCCGTGCCATCGCCGCGCGGCACCTCACAGGCGTAATTGGTGGCAAGCCCGCTTGCATCAAAGCCCGTGATTGTGCCGGCACCGGACTGTCCATCCAAAATACGCTTCCAGCTTTCCTCGACACCATCCGCCAACGGTGTCACCAATCCCAGTCCTGTTACGACCACTCGACGCATATTATGCCCTCACCTGTTTGCGGCTATCACGCCTCTGATACCCCAGCACAAAGCATCGGGGCAAGGGCGGCGGCGCCATTGTTTGCGCCCAATTCACCTGACCTTCACCCAATGTTAAGCAACCTGACGATAAATTGACACGGGTAATGGAGACCATACATGCGCGTCCTTATCACCCTGCTCCTCATTGCGCTCCCCGTGCAGCTTCTCGCCGAAGTCGACTGCTCGGTTGTCGATGCGCTGGAACGGGTTCAGTTCGCGCAATTGCGGCTGTCTCAGACCCGCAAAATCGACCCAAACAATATTGATGCGCAACTGATCGTCCGCGAAGTCGGGCGTCTTGACGCCGCCAAGGTCGGTTTTGCCACGGCGGCGACCCTGACAACGATAGATATGGCCCGCTTGGCCGGTTTTGTCGCAATGTCCGAAGCACTCCGACACACGCTCATCAACCAGCGGCCCGACCAATCCAGCGCAATCTTTCAGGCACCATCATTCGAACAGCACATGTCAAATGTGAAACGGATTTTACCGCTCCTTAACTGTAACCCGCTTACGGGCGTGCACGGCAAAGACGGTCTTGAAAAAGTGTCCTCAACACTGGGTGAAAGCAAAGCGGGCAAGAAAATCCCGATCACGCAAATCGGGTTCTGGTTTGTCGGACTGGTCGTCGCCGGCGCGCTAGCAACCGCAATCAAATCGGCAATCTCGACACTTCAAAAACGCCGGAAACGGCGCTCAAAACGCTACCGCGTGCATATTGCAACCCGTATCCGCTCACAGGCAGCGCTGCGTGACGGCACCGTTCTCGACATTAGCGGCAATGGTGCCAAAATCCAGATCGACAAGCTTGAAACTGACGTCCACGGCATCCATACGGATATCTGGCTCGATGATGCTTGGCATGGGGCGCACATAAGTTGGTCAAACCCCCACTATATCGGTGTGCGGTTTGTCCACGCGTTCCCACATGCCCGCATCATCGCGCTTCGCGACCAAGAGCGAAAATCAATCCTTAAAACAAAAACGGCGCCCGTCTAGGCGCCGTTTTCGATCGTCAAAACTGACAGATTATTGTGCTTCGCTGATAAATTTCACGGCGTCACCAAAAGATTGGATCGTCTCGGCCGCATCATCAGGGATCTCGATCCCGAACTCTTCTTCAAAAGCCATAACCAGCTCAACTGTATCAAGGCTGTCTGCGCCCAGATCATCGATGAACGATGCGGATTCGACAACTTTGTCTTCTTCCACACCAAGGTGCTCTACTACGATCTTGCGTACGCGGTCTGCGACGTCGCTCATGTCAAATTCCTCACGTTAATTTTTGGGCTTCACACCCAAGAGTTCTTTTTCAGGCTCTCGCCCAGCTTTTACCCCGAAGGGCGGATCGAATACCCAAGTCAATGGGCGAAACCGACCTGCGCCGCAAGCAACTTACGTCACGTCACATGCGCTTTTCGGCAAATCTGCGTGGCCTATAGCAGGTATTTCGCTCTCGGCAAACGCTTTGTTCACGCAAACCATGCGCGCTGCCTACAACATGGCCATACCGCCGTTCACATGCAAGGTCGCTCCAGTCACATAAGCAGCTTCTTGACTGGCAAGATAGATCACCGCCGCTGCGATCTCGTCCGCATCCCCCATCCGTCCCGCCGGCACTTGGGTCAAAATACCTGCCTTCTGCTCATCGGTCAGCTTTTGCGTCATCGCAGTGGTAATAAACCCCGGTGCAACGCAATTGACCGTAATCCCGCGGCTGGCAACCTCATAGGCAATCGATTTCGACATGCCGACCATGCCCGCCTTAGACGCGGCATAATTCGCTTGGCCAGGATTCCCAGTAGCACCAACAATCGACGATATATTGATAATGCGGCCCCAACGCGCCTTCATCATGCCGCGAATAGCGCCTTTGCAAAGCCGCATCGTCGAGGTCAGATTAACCTCCAGCACGCTCGACCATTCATCATCGGACATGCGCATAAACAGATTATCGCGGGTGATGCCGGCGTTATTGACCAGAATATCAACCGATCCCATCGCCTCGATCGCCTGCTTTGGCAGCGCTGTGACCGCCTCCGCATCGCTCAAATTACACGGCAAGACATGCGCGCGGTTGCCCAGTTCAGCGGCCAATGCCTCCAGCGGCTCAACCCTTGTGCCAGACAGTGCCACGGTCGCACCTTGAGCGTGCAATCCCTTTGCAATCGCACCACCAATGCCGCCAGAGGCACCAGTGATCAGTGCGTTTTTACCAGTTAGATCAAACATTTATATCCCCTTTCGGCTTAGTTTCGAGTCATCGCGGCAACCGCGGCCACCACATCATCGGGGCCACCTATGGCGCCCGTCGAAATCTCTTTGTCGATACGGCGGATCATGCCGGTCAAGGCCTTGCCCGCGCCAATTTCCCAAGTCTGCGTGACACCCTGTGCGGCCATAAACAACACAGATTCGCGCCAGCGCACAGAGCCCGTCACCTGCTCGACCAACAACGACCGAATATCCGCAGGCTCGGTCACCGCATGGGCCACAACATTGGCCACCAGCGGCACCTTTGGAGACACTATCTCAACATCACCAAGGGCTTGCGCCATCACAGAGGCCGCCGGTGCCATCAGGCTGCAATGGAACGGCGCGCTGACCGGCAATAACATCGCCCGTTTCGCGCCCTTGTCTTTCGCAATCACCAACGCGCGCTCGACCGCCGCTTTATGCCCCGACACAACTACCTGTCCGGGGTCATTGTCATTGGCGGCTTGGCATACCTCGCCCTGTGCGGCCTCTTCGGCCACCGCCTTGGCAGTCTCAAAATCAAGCCCCAACAAGGCCGCCATCGCACCCACGCCAACAGGCACGGCCTCTTGCATCGCGGTGCCGCGAATGCGCAACAGGCGCGCGGTGTCGGCGACCGAAATCGCACCCGCCGCCGCCAATGCAGAATATTCGCCCAGCGAATGCCCCGCAACAAAAGCAGCGTTTGAAATATCAACACCCTCTGCCTCCAGCGCACGCATCGCGGCCAATGATGTCGCCATCAGTGCCGGTTGCGCATTGCGCGTCAGCGTCAAATCCGCGATCTCGCCGCCCCAGACAAGCGCCGACAGGCTTTCGCCAAGCGCGTCATCAACCTCTTGAAAAATCGCCTTTGCGGCAGGGTAGGCATCGGCAAGCGCCTTGCCCATGCCTATCGTCTGGGCACCCTGCCCCGGAAATACAAATGCCTGCATCTGGCCTCTCCCTTATTTGACCTTTGGTAAATTGATTACCTTGCCCGCCCCTTTGACACAAGCATGTGCCGTCATGCATCCAAGACCGGCAAAATCAGCCCTGTAGTTTGCACCGGTTTCGCCATAACCTTATCCGCTGATATGGTTTTAGGACATTTGCGCATGACCACCCCAGCATATTTCACAACGGCAAAGACATTTCACTGGCTCACCGCCGCTTTGATCTTTGCGGTCATTCCGCTCGGATTTGTCGCCAATGACGCGCCTTTCGCCACGGATGCCGAAATCGTCTGAAAAACCCTACTGTTTTCGCTGCATAAAACGCTCGGCGTCGCGGTTTTCATCGTCGCAGTCGCACGTATCACCTACGCCTCGACCCAGACGAACCCCGCGCCACTGTATCCGGACCGCAAAGCCGAGACACTCTTGGCAAATATCGCGCATTGGCTGCTCTATCTCTCGCTGGTGCTGGTCCCGCTTTCGGGCTGCATCAGCCATGCGGCGGCGGCTGTTGCCGCCCGATCTGGCTTCGGTTTGCAAGCACGTTGCCATTCGTGCCAACCGAGCCGACCGTCTCTGACCTTTTTGGCGGGCTGCATTGGCTCTGTGGGGCAAGGTCATGATCGCCGCAGCCGTACTGCACATTGCAGGCGCTTTCAAACACCACATCATCGACAGGTATGTCACCGTGAAACGCATGACAAGTGGGCTGCACCATCGCAGACGAAAGCAATCTCGGCTATGGTGTGGATGTGGCACTCAGTGTCACGTCACGTCACGTCACGTCACGTCAAGTAAATACACGAATGGGACCGCGAGGATCAACCACAAGCTTGCGAGGTTGGCCTTGTGTTAGCGCATGGCCACTGGCGCGACCGCTTCGAACCTGCGCCCAGCGGGTTCCAACATCAGATCACGGGTCATGCGCCCATAAAGTACACCGATGCGCGCCTCGGAGCCGGTCGCAACCAAAATATGCTGCGCCGGATCGAAACTTTTAAGGATCAGGTGCACGCAGGTCTTATCGCCATCGGTGCGATCAATTGTGATACCGGAAAAGGAATCAAACCCGAACTCGCTGATCAATGTCGGTTTACCCAAACGGTTTTTAAGCACCTCACGAATTTCGCAAAGATTGCTATCGACTTGAATCTCGGTCGCTACGCCACGGTTTGCATAAGAAATCATAAGCCAAGCAACGACGCCAAAGAATACGCTAAGGCCTAGGCGCAATATCAACGAATCCGATTGGAAGGCCGCCGAGGGCACAAGCCAAAGGCCCGCAATCCCCGCAAGAAATGCCGCGCCAAAAAACAACGCAACACCTTGAAACACACAATGAGAAACTGGCACATACGACGTGTTTCGCACCGCATACCCCCAATAGTTTTCTTGCACCACAGGGCCGATATCCGGATTAAAAGACCCTGTTTTTTTGGCGGTCTCGGGTTGATATACAGATGTGTCAGTCATGTGGTTTTTCCCAATGCTATCTAAAACCAACTTGGGAAAGGAAAGCGGCAAAAAAACGGCAGCGCTATGTTCGAGTTAAGGTTTCGTTAACCAGTGATTTTGATCGCCAAATGACCCCGAGATCGCTTGCATTGCCCCCCTGCGGCTGTATAAGGCCCCAACTTGTCGTGAATATATGAACCGCGTAGTCTCTCGTGGGTTGGGTGCGACAAGTTTTATGACCCTGCCCTATGAAATGCGCTGAAGAAAATGAATGGAGTGCACATGCCGCTATATGAGCATGTTATGATCGCGCGTCAGGACTTGTCTAATACACAAGCCGAAGGCCTGATTGAACATTTCGGCACAGTCCTTGCGGATAACGCGGGCAAGCTGGTCGACCACGAATACTGGGGCATCAAAACGATGGCCTATAAGATCAACAAGAACCGTAAAGGCCACTACGCCTTCCTGCGCACAGATGCACCTGCATCGGCTGTTCAGGAAATGGAGCGTCTGATGGCTTTGCATGATGATGTGATGCGCGTTCTGACGATCAAAGTTGATGTGCATGAAGATGGCCCATCCGCTCAAATGCAAAAGCGCGAAGAGCGCAGCGACCGTGGCGAACGCCGCGAGCGCCGTTGATCTGATCAGGAAAGGATTATAAATCATGGCTACGAAACCATTTTTCCGTCGTCGTAAGTCCGATCCATTTGAGGGCGATAACGCTCCAAAGATCGATTACAAAGACACTCGCCTCTTGCAGCGTTACGTTTCCGAGCGTGGCAAGATCGTTCCCGCCCGTATCACTGCTGTTGGTGCCAAAAACCAGCGCGCTCTCGCCCGTGCGATCAAGCGTGCCCGTTTCCTGGCCCTGCTGCCATACGCTGTAAAGTAAGGATCAGATCATGGATATCATTCTACTTGAGCGTGTCGCTAAACTTGGCCAGATGGGCGAAGTTGTAAAAGTCAAAGAAGGTTACGCACGTAACTATCTGTTGCCACAAGGCAAAGCACTTCGCGTCAACGCGGCAAACCTTGCCCGCTTTGAAGCTGAAAAAGCACAGATGGAAGCACGCAACTTAGAGACAAAAGCCGAAGCAGAAGCACTTGGTGCCAAGCTTGATGGCCAGACTTTCATCGTCATCCGCTCTGCATCCGACGCGGGCTCGCTTTACGGCTCTGTCACAACACGTGACGCCGCCGAAGCAGCAACTGCCGAAGGCTTTACTGTCGACAAGGGCCAAGTTGTCCTGAACGCGACGATCAAAGATTTGGGCATTCACGAAGTGAACGTGGTTCTGCACCCAGAAGTGACCGTTGTCATCAGCATGAACGTCGCACGTTCGGCGGAAGAAGCTGAATTGCAGGCTGCCGGTAAATCTGTCGCCGAATTGGCAGCAGAAGCCGAAGCCGAAGCAGAGTTCGAAATCCAGGAGCTGTTCGACGATATGGGCGGCGCTGTGGACGAAGACGCAATGCGCGACGAAGCTTAATTTAGCTTTACTATCGATTTAGAGGGCCTCGCGAGTGATCGCGCGGCCCTTTTTTATGACCCGAAACTATCTGTCAAAGCTTTCAAGTTGAAGTTGAGCATCGCAATACGCGCCATCGAAAGTGCCAATCCAGACATCAATGCGTCCATCAGACGGACGCGTGAGGACAATTTTCGGGTCATAATTTCCATTGTCATCGTCATCGTAATACCAGTTTGATGATGACGTATTGATCAAGAGAGCCGAGTCGCAATCGCTGACGACGCGGACCTCCAATTTATACCGCCCCATGCCGGTTAACTGAAACGAGAAATCAGGCGCCGTCGGGAAATAGCCCGCGCCCGTATCGGTGCCGGGCTTCACATTTGGGCAGTCCCAAATATAGTTGTTGCCTCCTGCGCGGACTTCGAACCCTTTTGGTTGATAGAAATCGCGTCCCGCGCCATGATACGCCTCTTGTGCGGCTGCGTTAAAGTTCGGGCAGGCATAGGCCGCCCCGACACCAAGAAAATTGGCCATAACCAAGACAATCAAAAACCGTTTCATCGGCAACCCCTTTCAATAAGTGACCTTATGTTAGCCGAATTTGACCGATTATCCAAAAATTTTGTTTTTTGCGATCTCTTTCCACGATAAAAAGAGCCTTTTCAGGCTGTGCGATTTGTCTCGGGCATCCTCATACAACTGCGCATCAATGCATTCAAAAAACGAAATAGGGCGCCCGATTGGGACGCCCTATTCGCAAAAGAAACGGAGAGGTTTACTCTTCTTCGAGCTTTTCAACAGCTTTTTGCAGGTCATCTTTGCTGACCGATTTATCAGTCACGTCAGCGTTTTCAAGGATGTGGTCAACGACCTTATCCTCGAACATTGGTGCCTGAAGCTGCTGGCGGAACTGGGCGTTCTGCTGCACGAATTCAAAGAACTGCTTTTCCTGACCCGGATACTGGCGCGCTTGGTTCATGATCGCTTGGGTCATCTCGGAATCCGAGACTTTGACGTCGGCTTTTTGACCGATGTCAGCCAACAAAAGGCCAAGTTTCACACGGCGCTCTGCCAGTTTGTTGTGCTCATCTGTTGTTTCGACTTCAGGGTGATCGTGGCCCTCAACGTCAGGGTTTTCTTCATGCCACAACTGGTGGGCAATCTGACCTGCTTCAGCGTCAACCAAAGATGCGGGCAGATCGAAAGACACCGCACCGTCCAAGGCATCAAGCAAGGCACGCTTGGTCACCGCACGTGATGCGCCAGCGTATTCTGCTTCCAGACGCTCTGTGATCTGTGCTTTCAAGCCGGCAAGATCTTCTGCGCCGAATTTTTTCGCCAATTCATCATCGATCTCTGGCGTCTTTGCCGCGCGAACCTCTTTGATGGTGCAAGAAAACACGGCTTCTTTACCGGCAAGGTGCTCGGCTTGGTAATCGCTAGGGAAAGAGACGGTCACATCTTTTTCGTCGCCCGCTTTGACCTTCAACAGACCTTCTTCAAAGCCCGGGATGAAAGAGTTAGAGCCAAGAACCAGCGGGTAATCTTCGGCGGTGCCGCCCTCAAACGCTTCGCCGTCTACTTTGCCAACAAAGTCGATGACCACTTGGTCGCCATCTTTTGCAGCGCCTTTTTTGGCCTCGAAAGAAACAGCCTGTGGCGACGCTGCCAGATTGTCGAGAGCTTCCTTGACTGATTCTTCGTCGGCTTCGACTTTCATGCGGTCCAGTTTGATCGCTTTGAAATCAACATCCGCCACGTCCGGCAGTCGCTCGTAGGACACGTTGACAACAACATCGTCGCCCTCTTTCCACGCGGCGTCGTCCATCTTCATCTCGGGCTGCATCGCTGGGCGATCGCCGGATGTTGTCAGGTGCTCGTTCATGGCGCTGTCAATGGATTCTTGCATCGCTTCGCCCATAACGCGCTGGCCGAACTGCTTGCGCATCATCGCCATCGGGACTTTGCCCTTGCGAAAGCCCTTCATTTCAACGTCAGCTTGCGCTTCTTTGAGTTTGGCTTCAACTTTTGCGTCCATCTCGGCCGCAGTGACCGTGATCGCGTAACCGCGCTTGAGGCCTTCGTTCAGGGTCTCTTTAACCTGCATGGAATTTCCTTCTTGTTCTCATAAAAATGTGGTGCGGGTGAAGGGACTCGAACCCCCACGCCATAAGCGCCAGAACCTAAATCTGGTGCGTCTACCAATTCCGCCACACCCGCACATTTCAATTGACCAAATCACTTTGATCAATCTTTGCGCGGTGTCTAACAAAGGCAACACTAAGATGCGAGAGGAAAAATGACCTAAAAAAAGGCAAGACGATAACACTTTCTTGCCTTATTGTGGCGACACTACTTGAGGCAGAAATCAGCAAGAGCGGGAAACACGCCATGCACATGGGAACGATCACACGCACAGCCAAGGCTGCGGCGGCGCAAACAACCGAATCCGGCCTATGCGCCGGCACGACGATCATGACACTGGATGGCGAAATTCCGGTTGAACATTTGTCCGTTGGCGACCGCGTTATCACACGTGATAGCGGTATGTCGGTTATCAAGTCCATTTCATCACGCGACGTAAAGATGCAGCCGATCCGCATTAAAGCTGGATCTTTGGGCCATACGCGCCCTGACCGCGATATGATTGTCGCACCGGGCGCACGTATTCACATCCGCGACTGGCGCGCGGAGGCCCTGTTTGGTGCGCCGACGGCCACAGTCGAAGCATCGCGTCTGGTTGACGGCGAATTCCTTGCCCGGCTTCCCGCGCGCGATGTCAAAGTGTTCGATCTTGTATTTGACCGCGAGCACATCGTGTATGCAGACGGCGTCGAGGTCCTCTCCTGCGCAGTCTAAATCAGACTTCACTTGAATGAGCCCGCCGTGCTTTTGCCAAAGCGCGGCGGTTTGCGTTTGCGCGCGGCGCTTACCACTAACGCGGCACCGAACTTGCGAGTTTTTATTTTGCACAATACACCACCTTAATGCCTAAATTTTAGGCATTATTGGAATATTGCGCATTTCAAACAGCGGCGAAGGCCCCAGCGAATTGTCCCTGCCCACTAGAAGTGATTTCTCGCCCGTAGCACAGGTTGTAAAGGAGTGCCGCCGTGAAAAAGATTGAAGCCATCATCAAGCCGTTCAAACTGGACGAAGTGAAGGAAGCGCTGCAAGAGGTTGGCGTGCAGGGCCTTTCTGTTGTCGAGGTCAAAGGCTTTGGCCGCCAAAAGGGGCACACCGAGCTGTATCGCGGCGCGGAATATGTGGTCGATTTTCTGCCCAAGGTCAAAATCGAAGTCGTCTTGGCCGACGATTTGGTGGACACCGCGATCGAGGCGATTATAGCCGCCGCTAAGACCGACAAAATTGGCGATGGCAAGATTTTCGTGTCTTCCGTCGAGCAAGCCATCCGCATTCGCACCGGAGAGACCGGCGACGAAGCCCTGTAATCACATCCACAAGTCACTATTCTAAAGGGATACTCTCATGAGCATTGCAAACGTTCTGAAGCTAATGAAAGACGAAGAGGTCGCCTATGTCGACATTCGTTTCACCGACCCACGCGGCAAGTTGCAGCACGTCACCGTTGACTGCGATCTGGTCGACGAAGACTTCCTTGAAGAAGGATTTATGTTCGACGGGTCATCCATCGCAGGGTGGAAATCTATCGATAAATCCGACATGAAGCTGATCCCTGACACCAACAGCGTCTATGTCGACCCCTTCTATGCTGAGAAAACCATCTGCATTCACTGCAATGTCGTCGAGCCTGACACTGGCGAGGCCTATTCGCGCGACCCGCGCGGCACTGCGGCAAAGGCTGAAGCCTATCTGATATCTACAGGCATTGGCGATACCGCCTACTTTGGCCCGGAAGCCGAGTTTTTTGTGTTTGACGACGTGCGCTACTCTGTTGGCATCAACAAAGTGTCGTATCAAGTTGATGCAGTGGACGCCTCGTGGAACACCGATACCGAGTTTGAAATGGGCAATACCGGCCACCGCCCCGGCGTGAAGGGCGGCTATTTTCCGGTCAACCCGATTGACGATGCCCATGACATGCGCAGCGAAATGCTGTCCACCATGAAGCGCATGGGCATGAAAGTTGACAAGCACCACCACGAAGTGGCGTCTTGCCAGCATGAGCTTGGCTTGATTTTCGGAACACTTGTGCACCAAGCCGACGAAATCCAGAAATACAAGTATGTCATCCACAATGTGGCACAGGCTTACGGTAAATCCGCGACATTCATGCCAAAGCCAATCGCGGGCGACAACGGCACGGGTATGCATGTGAACATGTCTATCTTTAAGGATGGGAAGCCATTGTTCTCGGGCGATAAGTACGCGGATCTGTCACAAGAGGCGCTGTATTTTATCGGAGGCATCCTCAAGCACGCGCCGGCGCTGAACGCGATCACAAACCCTGCGACCAACTCTTACAAGCGTTTGATCCCGGGCTTTGAGGCCCCTGTTTTGCGCGCATATTCAGCATCCAACCGGTCGGGTGCTGTGCGTATTCCTTGGGCGGAAAACCCCAAGGCGAAACGTGTCGAGGCCCGTTTCCCTGATCCGGCGGCAAACCCATATCTTTGCTTTGCCGCGCTTTTGATGGCCGGACTTGACGGTATCAAAAACAAGATGGATCCGGGTGCAGCGTCCGACAAAGACCTCTATGACCTGCCACCAGAAGAATTGGCCGAAATCCCGACAGTCTGCGGCTCCCTGCGTGAAGCCTTGGAAGCTCTGGAAGCGGATCACGACTTCTTGTTGCAAGGCGACGTGTTCACAAAAGACCAGATCGACGGTTATGTGGCCCTGAAGTGGGACGAGGTGTTCGAATACGAGCACACGCCTCATCCGGTTGAATACAAGCTGTATTATAGCTGCTGATCGACTGACAGACTGTTGGAAAAGGCGCCCGATGTGGCGCCTTTTTCATTTTTGCGGGTCCTTGATCAGATAGGTGTGGATGGCAAAAAGCACCGCTTGGCTATCCGGCATCCGCACCACGGCCTGATGTTCGGAGCGCAGATAATCCCCGCCGCCAAAATCATCGTCGCTTTGACGCGGTGCTGCTTCAGGCCGCGGATGGAACAACTCGGGACTGCGATAGCGCAACATGTTGTACCGCCAAAGCGGCTGCCCCGCCTGAACCCCGTCAAACAAGCGTTGCACGCGTTTGCGCAGGTTTTCATCATAGTGAGCCACCGTCTGGTGGATCGCCGACAAGGGGCGCCCGATCTTTTCGGACAATGTCCAACTGGCGGGAAAGCACATGACCGCTGCGGTCAGAACGTGTTCGCCGCCCCGTCTTTCATGCAGGCAAAGGTCTTCCTGAATCAATTGTGCGGCGACAAACAGCGGATCGCCCTGCAATGCGATTGTCACACTATCGGGGCGCGTGACAGCGGCCCGCGTCACGCTGTATCCGTCACGGGACTTGAGAATGGTCAATATCGCGTCAAGAACTTCTGCCTTGGCCGCAACATTCGCCCCGCAATCGGCGTGCACGAGAGGTGCGCGATGCGCCATAAGCCTGTCCCGCGCAGCCATTTGTGCCGCGAAAGCTTCGTCTTTCACGATCCAGGCATCGGGTGCGAGCGGCGCAATACCAGGCAAGACCGCATCGAATTCCGCAGCATAGGGTATCGTGTTTTGCAGAATTTCGACCATTTGTGCACATTTTCTATGTCGTTCGTGTCGTAAACGAACCTGACAGGCCCAATCCCCGAGCGCAATTTGGTTTTGAAGCAGGAGGACATCATGAACGAGCACTATCGCGATACCCGCAAGATTGACCCAACACGCGGTGCCACATTGGCAGATGGCAGCCCGAATAATGATGACCGTGTCGAAATCGGGCCGACCCAGCTTGCATATGCCGAATGGCAGGCGGCGGGTTTGATCCTGCCTGATCTGATGGCGATGCGCAGTTACCGCCACCAACGTCTTGTGGATGCGGTGAATACGCGCAACTGGGGTGGCATTTTGATGTTTGACCCGCTCAATATCCGCTATGCCACCGACAGCACCAATATGCAGCTTTGGAACACGCATAATCCGTTCCGCGCCTGTCTGGTTTGCGCCGATGGGCACATGGTGCTTTGGGATTATAAAAACGCGCCGTTTTTGGCAGATTTCAATCCGTTGGTGAAAGAGAAACGCTCTGGCGCCTCGATGTTCTATTTCTCTACGGGCGATAAAACCGACGCAGCGGCAGGCAGCTTTACCGCCGAAGTGCGCGACCTGATCATGGAACACAGCGGCGGCAATATGGCCTTGGGTGTTGATAAGATCATGGTCGCGGGGTTGCGCGGTTTGGAGAGCCAAGGCTTTACCGTTGAGGAAGGCGAGGAATTGACCGAACGCGCCCGTTCCATCAAAGGTCCAGACGAGATTTTGGCGATGCGTTGTGCCAGCAATGCCTGCGAAGTCGCATGTGTTGAGATGGAAAAAGCCGCCCGCGCGGGCGTGCCACAGGGCAATATGTCCGAGGACGACATTTGGGCGGTGCTTCATGCCGAGAATATCAAGCGTGGCGGCGAATGGATTGAAACCCGTCTGTTGACATCAGGGCCGCGCAC